>JAEEGG010000782.1_pt1 | contig 93428 bp, 73 predicted proteins | sample 9134161 | NCBI WGS metagenome assembly JAEEGG01 (sample SAMN16246543, study PRJNA631951) | gut metagenome | biome: gut microbiome; feature: rumen; material: CR-attached | host: Bos | place: Iran: Karaj | collected 2018-10
GCCGCTGCTGTTGTAGACGATGACCTTCCAGTAGTACTTCTGACCTGCCGCCAGCCCGGAATAGGAGTACGACTTGCCGCTGCCCGACTTGTGGAGGGTCATACCGCTGGAAGTCTTACCCAGATAGAGATCGTAGCTGATGCTGCTGCCTCCATCGTTGGGCGAGGTCGACCAGCTCATTGTGCCCGACGTGGGAACGTTCGTCGCACCATTCGACGGCGATGGCGACGACGGGGTGGTGGGCGCTGCCGCGCTTGCCGTAATCGTTATGGGATTGGTGTAATACAGGATGTTGTTTGACATCAGGGTGACAACATACTTCTTGCTGCCACTGGTGAAGCTCAGGTCGGTTGTAAACGACGGGTTGTAAATGCCAGCATTATATCGGATGTTGCTCTTTACGGTAGTGCCGTCAAAACTGTCATAGTGAAGAACCATCACGCCGTTGTTGGCAAACTTACTGCCATCGCTCTTCTTGAGCGTGAAGGTGGCCGTTGAACCAGAAACGGTGGCCTTAACTTGAATCAGGTTGCCATGAAAGGTGTTCGATCCCAATGTCTTGTTGCCAGAGGGAACACTGGTGTAACCTGTCGGCGATACGGTGTAGGTGACGCCATACGCATTGGTAAAACACAAAATACCAACTAAAATGAGGAGTCTGGATAGCCAATGGCCAAAGGATAGTTTCTTCATATTATGGGGTGTTTAGATTGTTATTGGTATAATCTGCCTGCAAAGATACAAATTTTATTTCAAATCTATCGCCTCTCCATAATTAAAAATCTTCAAAAATCTAACAAAAATGAACCTCTCGGAAGCCATCCTTGTTAGATTTTTGAAGATCTTTGTTCAATTCAAAGTGCTATGCAGCTTTGGCTATTGCCAGTCTTCCTCCTCCTCGTCGTCCCATTTGCTGTTGCGTATACTACGCGAGCCGATGTCTTCGGGATCCTCGATTTCCTGCGTCGTAGTGCTCAGCGTCTGCTGCGGTGGTGTCACTCCTGATGCTGCGATCATTTTCACAGTCTGCATTTTGACAATGGTCATTGTCGGGGCAATATATGTCTTTTTCATACTGTTGTTCTTTTTTGAAACGAATTTGAATAATTGAAACGAATTTGATTCACGAATGTGAATTCATTTACTTGACCTGCACTTTACGTCCGTTGACGATGTACAGTCCCTTCTTCGGGCTGGCTACGCGCTGGCCCTGGAGGTTGTAGTAAACCTTCAATTCTTCAATTCTTGAATTCTTCAGTTCCTTCACGCTCGTAACGTCGTCGAATGTCAGCACCAGGGCGCGAGCTGGGCTTTCGAACGCACTGGCCAATACTTCGATGTAAGCCTTGCCGGCGGGGATGGTGACGAGTGATGTGGTGGACAGCGGAGCAAATGTCAGACCCTCGCTGGTTTTCTTCATCACGAAATAGTACTTGCCGTTAGCATCACTCTGTTTATCTGTAGGTGTCGTCACACCAGTCAGAGCGTTGTCCGTAATGGCGGTTCCGGAAGCAACAACGGGAATCTCATAAGCCGTGTTGGCCGTACCCTGCAGCAGCAGTCCCGTGCCAGCGGCAACAGCCTTTGTACATTCAGTAAACGATAGTGTAATTCCGCTCAGCGTTGCCGTGTATGCCTTCAGTCCTTCAGGCAGATGTGCCAGATCCAAGCAATACGGACTTGCGAAGGTTGTATAGCCGTTAGCGCCGATGGTGGCAGAGACATGGCTACTACTCTGTACAGTAATAGATGTGAGATAGCCATATCGAGCAATATTGAACGTTACTGGGCCATCGTTCGTTACAGTATAGCAGTATTTACTACCGTTTACTGAATTCCATTCGTCAAGAGTCATATTGGAAGGGCTGCTAACAGAGAATGCATCGTTGCCATATTTTCCGTTCAGAATTACGTAATCACCAGCTTTCAGATTAGCAAGTGCATAGGTCTTTCCTGCGCCACCATAAATACCACCAGAGCGATATAACCAGTTTGATATGGAATTACTACCGGATAGTAGGTAATAACTAATTTGATAAAAACCAATTTGAGTGTTATTAGCCTGTATAGGATAATAATCCGTACCACTCACCCTTGTTGCTTCGGCACTTGTAATGGCGGAAATACCTTCATCAGATGCACTAGAGTATGAATCTGTCCATATTATTGGATTGGTGTTAGGCGCAACGGCAGTTACAGAACCCTCTGCAGAATTGGTATAGCCTGTAGCGGTGGCGTAATACTTTAGGGTCTCTCCATCGTTCACGCTAATAGGGGCAGTATATTTCGTGGCTTCACCATCATTAATCTTGTAATAGATATCGGCATTTGGAGACAGAAGCACAGAACTTTGGTTAGATGACAATGTGACAGTCGATACACCGTCGGAGTAGCCAGTCTTGCTCCATGTAGGAGTATTCAGGGTAAGATTGCCTGTTGTGACAGCTAAAGAGGTTATTCCCGATGCTCCATTGGCAGAGCTAATTGTAATCGCCTTAATAGTGCAATCAGACGAAATTGTTATAGGAGTGGTATAGGCTGTGCTTGAAGAGGTTGGGTCATTCCCGTCTGTTGTGTAATAGGTTGTGACGGAATTGTTTGTAGATGACGTTCCGCTTGTAATCGTCACTTCTCTGTCTATTCCATTAACTTCTGTTATTTCAATAGAAGGAGCAGATACTATTTCTAAATCGGAGTATCCTTGGAGGAGCATATCATCGAAACCAATTTCTGCATGTGCGTTTCCAAGGTTAAAATAGAGACTGGTAACATTTACAAAGCTATTGCTAATAACGGAATTTGAGATGACATTTGTTGTTCCATCATTTACCGTTAGATATACTTTGTTGTCAGTCTTGTTGCCTGAGATAGTAAAAGTGTACCATTTGGCAATAGAATTGTATGTGTCAGAAGCACGAGATCCACTTGTTTGGTATGTTGCCTTCAGTTTCGTGTCTTGTACAGTATTGCCGATTGTATATGAAACTTCGTCTGAACTCCATGATGTCCATCCGAAAGTTGCTAATGCTGTTGTGCCATTTCTGAGTTGGAACGAGGAAGCTTTATTGTTACTAGTATAAAAACCGACCTTAAAAGAGAGTATAAATTCGTCATAGGAAGAATACGTCGGGAATGTAAGCGAAGCAGAACCGCCATTCCGAGTATTCTCCCTTATTTTGAGATAATGATTTGTACCATCAGTTATCTGACAATCACGATAATCACCAGACTTGATGTCACTAATTGTCGAAGCCGTCTCATAGTCGTTTGAGTAGACCGTCGTATAGGTTTTATCCGCCCATACAGAACTTACCCCTCCCAGTAGCAAAGCTACTACAACGAGGGCTTTGGTCAATAATAGATTTGTTCTCATAAGATTGTTATTAGTTAATATATAATATGTTTTCTCAAATAGATTGCAGCGGCAAAGATAGAGAGAAAAACGGGAATGGCCAACGATTCGATGGGCTAATTTGCCTGGGCGCCAAAAAGTGGTGTACTTTTATCAAGTTTTCATGTTCCTACACCCTGTATATTTATCCGCATATTTATGTGTAATAAGGTGACCTTTAGCGCGCTAAAGGTCACCTTTAGAATCGTAAAGACCACCTTTTCGCGGCTAAAGGTCACCTTTTCAGAGCTAAAGGTCACCTTTTCCGGAAACAGGGAAACGAACACAGAAATGTTGGTATATTTAAGAAGCGAATTCTCCTTTTAGAAACGAATTTGACTAATTTATTCTAATTTTGTCCACAAATTATTCTAATTACAATTTCAAAATGAATATTTATACTCCTCTTTTCTTAAGAAACGAATTATCCTAATTGACCTTAATTCTTCTAATGATATTTTATTACGGACAAAATTACGGGAATTAGTTTCAAAAAATCGCCGACGAATAGAATTTTAATTAGTTAAATTCGTGGATCAAATTAAGATCAATTAGGATAATTCGTTTCTAGAAAAACAAATACTTCGTTTCCAGAATGAGCCATTTGTTTCCTGGAGCCTCGCGCGCGTATGCATATATACTACTGAAACAAGAAAATAACCCGCCTATCCCGCTTATCCCACACCCAGCTCCTGAATGCTTGGGTGTAAGATAAGCGGGATAAGCGGGATAATTTCCGCTTTCCCTATCATAATACGTGCGCGCGCGTACATGCACATACGTTGAAAGCCGCTAAATGCCTAAAAGAGGCGGGTTCAGGTGTAGGATCCGTCATTTATCCTGCACCTAACCCGCTGACAAAATAAAATATTTGTGTCCAATTTGCGTCAGATTTTTGTTCTAAAGACTCTGTGTCCTCTGCGCCTCTGCGTGAGAATAAATAACCGCCTCCGTAGAGCTTACTCCTTGCCGATGCCGTTAAACTTTCTTCTCTAAAGTTCGTCAAATTGTGGAAAACGACACACAAAGACAAAAGTATGGATCATAGACCACTACGCACCCTGTTGCTGACACTCCTCATCGTGACGACCGAGGCATACGCCCAGTTCGGCGGATTCGGATTCCCGCCCATGCCCGAAGGAGGCATGGGTATGCCCGACATGGGCAGTATGTTCCCCGCCGTGAAACACACAAAGGTGGAGGAACTGAAGTCGGATCTGCCCGTCATCACCATCACTACCGACACCGCCCTGAACGCCCGCGAGAAGGTGACGGCCCACATGAAGACCGACGGCTACGACGGCCCCATCGGCATCAAGCTGCGCGGCAACAGCTCGCTGGCCTTCAATCAGAAGAAGTACACGCTGGAGACCCTCGGCGACGACGGCAAGGAACTGGACGTCAGTCTGCTGGGAATGCCTGCCCACAGCAAATGGGTGCTGCTGGCACCATATAACGACGTGTCGATGATGCGCGACCCCTTGGCTTTTGAGTTGTGGCGCGAGATGGGCCACTGGGGTCCCCGCACACGGATGGTGGAGCTGGTCATGGACGGCGAGTACCACGGCATCTACATTTTCTGTGAAGCCATCAAGCGCGGCGCTGAGCGGGTGAACATCAGCAAGATGAAAAAGAGCGACACCACGGGGCGCGACGTGACGGGAGGCTACCTGCTGCGCATAGACACCTCGGACGAGAACGACGCCACCTTCCCCTCGAAGGTGCCGGGCATCGGCGAGGGCTCGATGACCAGCGAGGTCGTCTGGTCGTGCATCTACCCGAAGAAAAAGAACCTGCAGCCCGAGCAGATGGCGTATATCCAGAGCTTTGTAGACTCGATGGAGACGGCCATACAGTCGGCCGACTTCATGGACAGCGAGAAGGGCTATGCCCACTTCATTGACGTGCCGTCGTTCGTGGACTACTTCATCCATACCGAACTGAGCATGAACGCCGACGGCTTCAAGCGCAGCGCCTATTTCTATAAGGAGAAGCTGAAGGCCGACGGCACGGGAGGCAAGATGGTGGCAGGGCCGGTATGGGACTACAACCTGGCCTACGGCAACTGTAACTTTGCCAATGCCAACAACGTGGAAGCCTGGTGCTACGAAGGGGCCAGCAACAACCCCACGCCCGCCATGTGGCAGCGACTGCTGCAGGACCCTGCCTTCAGGAAGGCCGTCAAGACCCGCTACCAGGAGTTGCGCAAGAGTGTGCTCAGCATCAAGCACATCAACGACTACATTGACCGTCAGGCAAAGCTGCTGGCACAGGCCCGTGAGCGCCACTTCAAGGAGTACCCCGAACTGCTGGTGAGTCCCGAGAAGGCCAAGGCCTCGCAGGAGGCGCCCGCCACGCAGGGCGGCTTCGGGATGTTTGGCGGCTTCGGCATGGGGGAGGGAGGCTTTGATCCCGTCGGGATGTTTGCGGCCTACCGCGTGAGCTCCTACGAGGAGGAGATCCGGATACTGAAGAAATGGTTCGCCGACCGCCTCGACTTCCTCGACAAGAACATCGGACGCTTCGACAAGGACTGGGAGCCGCGCGTCCAAGAGCTTGTGGAGCGCAAGATGCAGTTCCCCGCCTTTCCGCAGTTCTGACAGACGAAACGCCTGACCAGAGCTCTGACCACAGTTCTAACAAACAAAAAAGAGGTCCCGTGCGGGAACCTCTTTTTATTTCCGGGGGTAAGGAAATTACTCCTTGACGATGTTGCTGCGCTTCTCCTTGATGCGAGCAGCCTTACCAGTGAGCTTGCGCAGATAGTAAAGCTTAGCGCGGCGAACCTTACCAACCTTGTTCACTTCGATAGAGTCGATGTTGGGCGACTCGATGGGGAAGATACGCTCCACACCAATGGTGCCAGACATCTTGCGAACGGTGAAGCGCTTTTTGTCACCGTGGCCGCAGATCTTGATCACGACACCACGATAGAGCTGGATACGCTCCTTGGAACCCTCGATAATTTTGTAAGCGACAGTAATCGTGTCACCGGCCTTGAACTCCGGGAACTTTTTGCCGGTTGCAAATGCTTCTTCAGCAACTTTAATTAAATCCATTTTTTAATTCTGTAATTAAATTTGTTGTATCGTTCCAACGCAACATAACAGGCCACTCGATGCTTCCTGCCAGCGATTACGCCGAAAAGCGGCTGCAAAGGTACAAAGATTTGAGCGAATAACCAAGAAAATCCACGTTTTTTTCTTTCTCCGAGCAAAAACTACACAAATGGGACGGTTCTCTTTGTGTACTTTTTGTACTTTTTGAAAAAAGGTGCAATTAATTTGGTCTTTTGGGAATTAATGCTTACCTTTGTACACTTGATTGAATGAAAGATGAACAAAACGACACTACTTTCTCTGCTTTTGACAGCCTTATTGACGACAGCCTGCACGACCCACTACCAGGTGGCGTCAGTGGAGCGCAGCGTCATCCTCATCGACAGCCGCTACGACCAGCGGCCCGATGCTGAGGCTGCCGCGTTCCTGGCACCCTACAAGCACCAAGTAGACAGTATCAACGGCCCCGTGATGGGCCATTCGGCGAAGTACATGACGGCACAACGCCCCGAGGGCACGCTGTCGAACCTCCTGGCCGACATCATGGTATGGGCGGGCAAGTACTACCAGGAGAAGCCCGACTTCGGTGTGTACAACATGGGTGGCATCCGTGCGGCTCTGCCCAAAGGTACGGTGACCTATGGCGACATCCTGGACATCGCGCCTTTCGAGAACAAAATTGCCTTCACAACGCTTAGCGGCAAGGACGTCCTGGAGCTGTTCTCACAGATGGCTGTCGTGGGCGGCGAGGGTGTGAGCCACGCCGTGCGAATGGTAATCACGAAAGATGGTAAACTCGTCAGCGCCAGCGTCAACGGTGAACCCGTGGATCCGGAGCGCGACTACCGCGTCGTCACCATCGACTACCTGCTCAGCGGTTCCGACAAGATGGGGGCGTTCAAGAAGGGACGTAACATGAACTCGCCGCAGGACGTTAGCAACAACTCGCGCTTCATCATCATGGACTACTTCAAGGACAAGGAGGCGAAGGGCGAACTGGTGGATGCCGAGATTGAGGGACGTGTGACGGTGAAGAATTGAAGGATTGAAGAATTGAAAATTGAAGGTTATGAGGAATCACATTATAATATCATTCATGATTTGCCTGCTGTCGTTCAGTCCCGCAGGGGCACGACAGAAGCAGCTCGTTGTACTGCATACGAACGATACGCATTCGACCATCATGCCCGTCAGCGACCAGTTGCCCGACACCGTCAAAGCCGGCAGGGCAGGTGCCTTGCGTCGCATTGCCATGCTCCAGGAGGAGCGTGCCAAGGATCCCGACCTGCTGCTCTTCGATAGCGGCGACTTCTCGCAGGGATCGGCCTACTATACAATGTTCAAGGGCGAGGTAGAGATAGGACTGATGAACCGCATGGGCTACGACGCCGTGACCATCGGCAACCATGAGTTCGACTTCGGACTGGAAAACATGGCACGTATGTTCCGTATGGCAACGTTCCCCGTCGTCTGCACGAACTACGACTTCACCGGCACCCCCTGCGAGGGCCTGGTGAAGCCTTATATCATCCTGAAACGCAAAGGCGTACGCATCGGCGTCTTCGCCCTGGCACCGAAGATGGCGGGACTCGTGGCACCAAAGAACTGTGTGGGCGTGAAGTACCTGGATCCAGCCCAAGTGGCGCTGGAGACGGCCACGATGCTGAAGAAGGAGAAGAAGTGCGACGTCGTCATCTGCCTGTCGCACCTCGGATGGAACAGCAACCGCGATGAGGACGACCAGTACATGGTAGCCCGTTCGCGCTACATCGACCTCGTCCTCGGCGGACACACACATACCTATTTCAAGCGTCTGGAGTACCTCAACGACCTTGACGGCCGCCCCGTACCCGTCGACCAGAACGGCAAGCACGCCGTCTTCGTTGGCCGCATGGTCCTCAACCTGAAGTAAAAACTACACAAATGGGACGGTTCTTTTTGTGTACTTTTGACGGAACTACACAAAGAGAACCGTCCCATTTGTGTAGTTTTACTCGAAGTAGAAGGTGAGGGTGATCATCTTGCTGTGGCCCGGGGTGACGGACTGCGAGTAGAGGCGTTTGTTGACGTCCTGCAGTTCGCCGGTATGGCTGTAGTTGATGGCGTCGGTGAGTCCGTAGCTGAATTTCAGCTCGGGAATGAGCTTGAAGAAGGGTAGGTAGTAGTCGCAGCCCAGACCTATCTCGAGCATCACGTCGTAGCGTTTCAGCTGGATGAACTCCTGGTCCTTTCCCGACAGATTGATCATGGGATTGATGCCGCCGATGATGTATGGGCGGTAGTTGTTGAAGCGCTCGGCACTGAACTTTAGGTTGACGGGACAGGCGATGTAGGTGTTCTTCAGGTCCTGCGTGGAAATCTGCGGCTGTCCGTACTCGTCGAGACGGTCCAGGTTCCTGAAAGTCAGGTGTTTGGAGCCGAAGTGCATGGTCGGCGACACGCGGAAGTTGATGTGCTTCGACAGTCGCCAGTCGGAGAGCACGCCGACGCTGAATCCCGGGTCCCAGGTGTCCTGGTCGCAGAGGACGGTCTCCGTCTGTGTGCCTTCGTCGTTGACGATGGTCTGAGGTCCGACGTTACAGAACTCGATGTCCTGTGTGTTGATGCCGACGAGTATGCCGAAGTGCATGGGCCGCAGGTCGATGTACGGCTTGTTCTGCGGCTTGCGCTCCTGTGCTTCAGCTGTCAACGTCAGCAGGACCAGTATATATAATAAGGTATATAACCTTCTCATCATCATATTAAGCATTATGCATTAAGCATTAAGCATTGAGCATTAATATAACGCGAAAAGTCGGCAGTATATTATGTCACAATCTATTTCGACACCGTATAAATTGATTGTTTTTAAGAAAATTATATACCTAAAGTTTGGTATATCCAGAAATTATTCCGTATCTTTGCATCATCAAAAGTAAGTATTAACTCATTTAATTAACTACGAATTATGGCATATGTAATTAGTGACGACTGCATCGCATGTGGAACATGCGCAGGCGAGTGCCCCGTAGAGGCTATCTCTGAGGGCGAAAAGTATGTAATTGACGCTGACCTGTGCACAGAGTGCGGTACCTGCGCTTCTGTCTGCCCGTCAGAGGCAATCAGCCTTCCGGCTTAATTCATCTGAATTAGCTTCATAAAACCAGCAAAAAGAAGGGAGCCACCCGTGAGGGTGGCTCCTATTATTTTGTTATTTTGGGGGGCAAGGTGCAAGGGGCTCCTTGCCCCTTGCTCCTTTACTTCAGGCCCAGCACCATCTTGGCAATCTCGTTCTCGGGGTCGATGTTCTGCAGCTTCTGTGCAATGTTCTTGGCAGTAGCCGTATCGTCCTTGATGTTGAGATAGTAGTTGATGAGGTAGCGGTAGCCCTCGATGAGACGGGTGGTGTCGGTCTTCTCCTTCTCCTCCTTGGCCTCGATGAGCTCTACGAGCTTCTCGTAGTGGGGCTTAGCCAGCTCGAGCTTCGACTCGGGATCCATGTACATACCGATGCGGGCACGCTGGAAGGCGATGAAGTCGTCGATGTCGGCATACTTCGACTGCATGTTGGCATAGATCTCGTCAGCCTTCTTGAAGGTGTTGCTCTTTTCGTCGCCCTCGAGGGTGTTGGCGTGCTGTACGTGCAGCTGTGCGAAGCTGTGGTAGTCGGCAGCGCTGGCCTTCGTCACCTCGTTGAGGTACTGCTCGTAGTACTTGATGGCGTTGGGGTAGTCCTCGATGCCCTTATAGGCGTTGGCGAGTGTCTGGATGACACCGGCGCGCTTGTCCTTGTTGTCGAACTCCTGATCCAGAGCCTTCTGGAACATGGCGATGGCCTCGTCGTGACGCTTCAGTCCGTTCAGGGCGTTACCGTAGTAGACGTAGTCCATGTAGGAGATGTTGGCAGAGTCGCTCTTGTTGAACAGCTTGTCGGCATACTCCAGGGCCTTGTCGAAGTTACCTTTCTCCGTGTTGCAGAACATGGCCAGACGGTTCAGCGTGGAGTTGCGGGGCTCCTTGCTCAGTCCGAGCTCAGCCATCTCGATGCCCTTGTCGTACTTCTGTGTGAGGTAAGCCGAGAAGGCGCTCTCGATGATGTCCATCTTCTCCAGCTTGGCGGCGGGCACCTTGTCATAGGCAGCGATGGCCTCGTCGAAGTTGTTGGAGATGTACTGGATGTGACCGATGATAGCGTCGACGGGGTAGTCGGGCAGCTGGGCGCGCAGGTCGTTCAGCTTGGCGATGGCACCGGCGGGGCTGATCTTACGGTAGACGCTGGCATACTTACGGTAGGCGTCGGGGTTCTTCGGGTCGAAGTAGATAGCCTGCTCGTAGAATCCGGCAGCACCACCACCGTCCTCGCAGAGGGCAGCGATGTCGCCCAGCAGGATGTAGGCGGGAGCGTAGCTCTTGTTAGCCTTCAGGGCGTTGTCGGCGAAGCCGCGAGCGTGTACGGTGTCCTTCAGCTCGTAGCAAGCCTGTCCCATACCCACCAGGAGCTCGGCGTTCTTCTTGTTCTTCTTCAGGTAGTTGGTCAGCTGCTTATCCAAGTCTGCGGGCTTGCTGCTGACAATTCTTTTGACGGCATCGATGTCGGCCTTGGTACCGTCCTGGGCCGTGGCGAAAGCGCTGAATCCCATCAGTGCAATGCCAATTAACAGATATTTTTTCATCTTCATAGTTGTTTTCTTTTTAAGTTAGACATATTGTTTGTTCACACACCACTATTGACGTGGCCTTTGCTAAAAGGTTAAACGCCGTTAATGATTCTTCACTATAGCGGTGCTACTTACTTTCCTATTCTCAATTAAAATGACTTATTTCGTATTCACCACCACCTCGCGGACGTTCATGTTGGCCTGGATGGGCAGCAGTCCCGAGCGGAGGATGATCATCTGGCCCTTGGGCAGGCGGACGAAGTGGGCGAAGGCCGACGGCACACCCGAGCGCGGCTCGTTGAGCAGGGCATAGATGGTGCGTATCAGCGGGTAGTTACCATTATATATATAGTACTGATAGGGCTGGAAGCTGTTGCGCACGGTGGCGCTGTCCAGACGGCTGACCCTCATCACGGTAATGTTCTTATTGAAGGTGACGTTTGTCGTGTCACGTTTGTCGTTGAGCCAGTTGGAGCCGATGATGCCGATGGCATTCTCGTGCTTCTCGACCCAGTCGATGACCTCGGCGCTCTTCTTCACGGCGCCGATGTTGTTGCTGTTGATGGGCTTGCCGCCCAGCAGGGAGTCGACACACCAGGTGACGGTGCTCGACTTCGGGTTGTCGAAGACGACGTCGATGTCGCCGAGCTTCGAGGTGGGGTAGACGTCGCTCCACTTCGTCACCTCGCCGCTGAGTATGCGCTTGAAGTCCTTCACGCTGATACAGCTGTCGGGATTGGCGTTGTTCACGATGACGGCGAGGCCGTCGAAGGCGATGGGGATGATGCGGGGCATGAACTGGCGGTCCTTCAGGTTCTGGATCTCACGCTCGGAGAGGCTCCTGGCAGTGAAGGCTAGCCATGTCTCGTTGTTCATGAGTTTCGTGATGGCCTCCTCCTGGTCGGTGTACTGCGGGCGTATGCTGTCCAGCGCCACCGTGGCCATGAAGACGTCCAGCTCTTCGTCGAGGATGGGGTAGAAACTCTCGTCGGCCGTGAAGATGGCGGCCGCTTTCTCGTAGTCGTACGAACTATTTTTAGGCTTGTTCCCACAAGCGAGGAACAAGCCTAAAATAAGTGTTAATCCAATAATCTTGGATGCGTTCATGTCAGTTTACTGTAATCTGAAGGTTACAGGCACGGTGTACTTCACACGTACGGCCGAGCCGTTCTGCTTACCAGGAATCCAGTGGGGCATGGACTTCACCACGCGCATGGCTTCCTTGTCGAGTGACGGGTCGACGGACTTGGCCACCTTCACGTCGGTGATAGAACCATCACGCTCCACCACGAAGGTCACGATAACGCGTCCCTGAATACCATTCTCCTCGGCGACAACCGGGTACTTGATATTCTTCGACAGATACTCGAACAGGGCGTTGGGACCGCCGGGGAACTGAGGCATCTGCTCGACGACGTCGAACACCTTGGTCTCTTCCTCCTTCGGCTTCTCATCCACAACGACTTCCTTGGCTTTCAGCACTTCACCTTCGGCTTCGTCGTTACCTTTCACATCGAAGGCACCGATGGCAGTGTTCGTCTTCGAGAGATCGTCCTGGGACTTCAGCTCGTCCTCGGGCTTCACCTCGTCGTCCTTCTTAATCTCGGGCGCGGTGAACTTCACCGATGACTTCACCTTCTCGACGACTTTCTGCTCCATCTCAACCTTGATGGGCTCCTTACGCTCGACCTTTGCCTCCTTCTTCTGTGCAAGCTTAGACAGCTCGACGTCAGTCTCGACCGATACATTCTGCTTCATAGCATTCTGGATGGCGAGGTTGGCATAGGCGATGGCGAAGATGGCGGCGATGCCGATGATCACCCACATCAGGGCCTTCACATTACGTTTGCCGGTCTCCTTACGGAGCACATATGCACCGTACTCTTGGTTCTTTCCTTCAAAGACGAGGTCGACCCAACTATTGTCAATAAGATCTACTTTTGCCATAGTCTATTTCCTTTCTTAATTAGTTGTGTACTTGATGCCTTTCAGCTCAAGGAGCTTCTGGTCATCTTCGTTCACCTTGTCAATGACATACTTACCAATGCTGCACACCAGCATCTCGTCAAGGGCCTGGACCATGTTGTCGTAGGTAGAGACGTCCGTGGGCTTGATGATGACGGTGAGCGTCTGCATACCCTTCTCACCATACTCGGCAATGAACTCCTCGCTCTTACCGTTACGGATGTCAGAGAGCATCTTCTCGTAGTCTTCCTTCTTCATCTTGTCACCCAACTGGGCTTTCTTCTCGTCCAACTTCTTCTTGGCCATCATGACCTTAGCCACAGGGCTGAAGCCGTCCTCGGTGATGTGCTCGATGAGCAGCTTGCGGACGCCGTCCTTGCCCCATGTGGTCTCCTTGACACACTCGGGATTGTCGTACTCGGGCAGACCCTCTACGTAGTAGAGCTTGTCTTCACCACCCAGATAGAGGGTGATGGTATACGAAGCCTTCGTCACGGACTTGTCTTCCTTTTCCAGGTTCTGATCGTTGCTCGGCATCGTCAGCTGCATGGCCTGAGGCTTGCTCAGAGTCGTACAGAGCATGAAGAACGTGATCAGAAGCATCATCATGTCTACCATCGGCGTGAAGTTCACGCGGGTATCCATTTTTTTCTGCTTACTTGCTTTCTTTTTTGCCATAACTTAGATCTCCGCCTGTTTTTTAGTGTCAAGATTAGTAATGAGCTGGTAGCGGTTCTCGTTCATGTCCTGCAGCTCCGACATCATCTTCTTAATCACAGCATAAGAAGTCTTGGCGTCGGCCTTGATGGCCAGACGGATGTCGGGGTTGGACTCACGGGCTGCCGTCACCCACTCCTGGAACTCACTCTTCCCGCCGTCGATACTGTCGAGGGGGATAGACAGCTTCTGGATGGCCTCGCCCATCTTCTCAGTATCGAGGGCGTAGTACTCTTCGAATGCCGCCATAGGCGCACCGATCATGGCATCCTCGCGGAAGTGCTTCAGCTTCTCGCCGGTGAGCGAGATACCGAATTTGCCGGTGACCGTCTGCATCATGTCCAGCATCGTGTTCTTGTTCTCGGAGCCGACGTAGATGTTGCCCTCTGGCGATACCAGGATGTTGAGCACATCGTTCTCGGGCACCTTGACCTCGGACACGGAGCTCGGCGTGTTGACCTTTACAGGCTCTGGCGTCAGGAATGTTGATGTCAACATGAAGAAGCAGAGCAAAAGGGTCATCACGTCCGACATAGGCGTCATGTCGATCCAGATGTCTTTTTTCTCAATTTTAATTTTACCCATAATTTACGAAGGAATTAAAAGGTAAAACAGCTTATGCCTCGACGTGGTTAGAATCGTATGTAGCAGCGATGGTGTAACCAACCTCGTCAAGAGCGAACGTCAGCTTGTCGATCTTGTTGGAGAAGTAGTTGTAGACAACGGTAGCAACCCAAGATGTCAAGATACCCGAAGCGGTGTTGACCAGAGCCTCAGAGATACCTGCAGACAGTGCCATAGAGTCAGCACCACCACCGGCAGACAGAGCCTGGAACGATCCGATCATACCGAGCACAGTACCGAACAGAGCGGTCAGGGTACCCAGAGAAACGATCGTAGCAACCATCGGGAGGTTCATCGTCAGGGTAGGCATCTCAAGCTGAGTAGCCTCCTCGTGAGCCTGCTGGATCTTCGAGATCTTCTGTGACTTCTTCAGAGTGGTGTCGGTCTCAACGGTCTCGTACATCTTGATAGAGGCAAGCACAACGTTTGCCACCGAACCCTGCATCTTGTTGCAGAGGTCCTTTGCCTTTGCGAAGTCCTGAGCCTTGATGGCGTCCTTCACCTGAGCGGTGAACTTAGCCAGGTTCATCTTACCGGAAGCACTCTTGATAGCGAAGAAGCGCTCTACGCCAAGCACGACCACGGTGAGCAGCAGGGTGATGATCAGACCGACCACGAAACCGCCCTTGTACACAGTACCCATGAGGTCAGCGGGGTGTCCGCTACGGTCGCCGCCCTGGAAGTGGCTGGGGTCACCCAGTACGAAGAAATAGAAGCAATAAGCGATGATACAGCAGATAACGAGGATAATCCATGCATCCTTTACGCCTTTGAAGCCCGAACTTTTCTTGGCTGGGGCTGCAGCCTTTGTTGTTGTTGCCATAAAAATTTTTGTTTTTTAGTTATTAAATAAAATGAGTTTGTTTGTTCTGGTTAAACGATTTTCTCGGCAAAGATAGCAAATCTTGTCGTACTTCAAGCGCAATTAATAACTTTTAACTCATAAAAGTTTTCTTTAGCGCAGTTTTCCCAGGGCTTCCTTGATGCGGCGCATGGCCTCGACGATGTTCTCGTCGCTGGTGGCGTAGCTCATGCGGAAGCAGGCAGGATCGCCGAAGGCGTCGCCGCCGACGGTGGCCACGTGGCCCTCCTGCAGCAGGTACATCGCCAGGTCGGTAGAGTTCCCGATGGCGGAACCATTGGGCGCCGTTTTGCCGTAGAAGCTGTCGCACTTCGGGAAGAGGTAGAAGGCACCCTCGGGAACGTTCACGCCCAGGCCGGGGATGTCCTTGGCCAGGCGGACGATGAGGTCGCGGCGGCGCTCAAAGGCCTGACGCATCTCCTCGACACACTGCTGGTCGTCGTTATAGGCGAACTCGGCGGCCTTCTGGCTCACGGAGCACGGGCCGCTGGTGTACTGTCCCTGCAGCTTGTTGCAGCCCTTGACAATCCACTCCGGGGCGGCAATGTAGCCGATGCGCCAGCCGGTCATGGCGTAGGCTTTCGACACGCCGTTGACGATGATCGAGCGCTCCTTCATGCCGGGGAACTGTGCGATGGACTCGTGACGGCCCACGTAGTTGATGTGCTCGTAGATCTCGTCGGCCAGCACGAACAGGTCGTCATGCTTCAGGATGACTTCGGACAGAGCCTTCAGCTCCTCCTTGTTATACACGGAACCCGTGGGGTTGCTGGGCGAGCAGAGGATGACCATGCGCGTCTTCGGCGTGATGGCAGCCTCGAGCTGCTCGGGGGTCATCTTGAAGTTCTGCTCGAAGGTGGCCTCGACGATGACGGGCTCGCCGCCGGCTAGCAGCACCATCTGCGGGTAGCTCACCCAGTAGGGGGCGGGGATGATGACCTCCTCGCCGGGGTTCACCAGTGCCATAACGGTGTTGCAGACGCTCTGCTTGGCACCGTTCGAGACGAGTATCTCGTTGATGCTGTAGTCGAGGGCGTTCTCGCGTTTCAGCTTGTCAACGATGGCCTGCCTGAGGTCGGCATAGCCGGGGACGGGTGAGTAACGCGAGTAGTTCTCGTCGACGGCCTTCTTGGCGGCCGCCTTGATGGCGTCGGGCGTGTTGAAGTCGGGCTCGCCCACGCTCATGTTGATAACGTCGATGCCTTGTGCTTTCATCTCAGCGCTCTTCTGCGACATGGCCAGTGTGGCCGATGGTGCGAGGCGCTGCAGACGGTTAGAAAGTTGTGCCATTTTTTGCTTATTGTCTATAATTCCGTGCAAAATTAATCAAAATCTTCATTTTGAGCAAAGAAAAATGTCTTTTTTTTCGTTTTTTGCCACCTATTATTAAATAATTGCCACTTATTGCAAAATCCACCCTGCTTCGCGCGTACCTATTATTAATTCTACTTTCACGCAGAGGCGCAGAGGACACAGAGTTTTGCGCAGAGTGCTATTTTCTTGTGGCAGCATGGAGTTTTGGGAGTATATTTTTTCTCTGTGGTCCTCCGTGTCTCTGTGAGGGATTTTAATTGTTACTCTGCGCACTCTGCGACTCTGCGTCCCTTTTCTTTTTGTTTCTTTTTATGGTCATTTTTGTATTTTTACGAAAAATTCTCCGATTTTGTGGTAAGAGTTTGTAAAATAATGTGTAACTTTGCTGCCGTTTCGTTGTGGAAGCGAGCATGACCATTAAAAATCACGATGAAAGAGCTTAAGCTTAAGTTAAGAATAGTAATAAACTAAATTCTATGATATCACTTATTACTAACAAGAGGCTGACGGCTATTGCTGTCCTGTTTGCCTTAATGACACTCCCCGCCCGTGCTCAGCAGGTGGCGTTGAAGACGAATCTGCTCTACGATGCCGCCATGACTCCGAACATCGGTCTGGAGGTTGGCGTGAACAAGAAGCACACGATGCAGGTGTTCTACGGTCTCCACCCCTGGAAGTTTGGCCACGGTGACGACCGTAAGTACCTCAAGCATTGGGTTGTCAATCCCGAGTGGCGCCACTGGTTCTGCCACCGTTTCAACGGCTCGTTCGTTGGCGTCCATGCCTTTGGTGGACAGTACAACGCCGAGAACATCAAGATGCCGCTGGGCTGGTGGAAGGAGCTTCGCGACAACCGCTTCGAGGGCTGGTTCGTCGGTGGCGGCGTCAGCTACGGCTACCAGTGGGTGCTCTCCAAGCACTGGAACTTCGAGGGTGCCATCGGCGTGGGTGCTGCCTACATCGACTACGACAAGTTCAGCTGCGGCACCTGCGGCAAGAAGATCGACGACGGCCACAAGCTCTACTTCGGTCCCACGAAGGCCGCCCTCTCGCTGCTATACCTATTCTAATATAAGACCTATAAGTCCCATTAGTCTCATAAGTCCCATAAGACCCATTAGTCCCAAGAAACAATGAAAAAGCTCTATATCATTTCGCTGTTACTGTCGATGACCGCTGCCATGAGCGCCCAGCAGGCCATCCGCCTGACGGACGACGACAACCACACGCAGGCCACCGTGCAGAATATCCAGGTGTCACGTACCGCCGACAGGACCATCCTCACCATGGACTTCATCCTGGACGAGCTCGACGTGCCCAGCAACCGCTACCGCGCCTTCACTCCCGTCATCCGTTCGAAGGACGGCCAGAAGGAGCAGCGCCTGAAGACGCTCATCGTCAGCGGACGCCGCCAGAACATCGTCTTCGAGCGCGACGGCATCGATGCCCTCTATGCCGACAACTGCGAGAATATCCGCCGTCAGGACGGTCAGCCCCAGTCCTACCAGTATACCGACGCCGTCCAGGCCGAGTCCTGGCACAACGTGTCCGACATCTTCGTGGAGTGCGACCTCTGCGGCTGCGGCGACCGTCTGAAGAACAAGGAGTTCCTCATCACCTCGCTCGAGGAGATTAACCCTTGGGACCTCATTGAGCTGGCCAACCAGGAGCCCGATCCCGGCAAGCCGATGCGTGAGCTCCACGGCTCAGCCTACATCACCTTCGTCGTGGACCGCTGGGAGATGAAGCCCGACTACATGGACAACCGCCGCGAGCTGCGCAAGATTACCGACACGCTCGACATCATGGTGGCCGACAAGAACATCACCGTGAACACCATTAAGATTCACGGCTGGGCATCGCCTGAGAGCCCCTACGAGCACAACCGTATGCTGGCCACGAACCGCGCCAAGAGTCTCACCGAGTGGCTGCGCAGGAACTACACGCTGCCCGCCACCGCCTTTGCTCCCGCCGAGGCTACGCCCGAGAACTGGATTGGTCTGCGTGAAGCCGTTGTCAACATGGACCTCACGACGCTGCCCCACAAGCAGGACATCCTCGCCATCATCGACGACACCTCGCTGGAGCCCGACCCGAAGGAGTGGCGTATCAAGATGCGCTATCCCGAGGAGTACCGTTACCTGCTGAAGGAGATTTATCCCGGCCTGCGCCGCTCCGACTACGAGATCACCTTCAACATCCGCCAGTTCAACACCCTGGATGAGTGTCTCGAGATCTACCGCACCAAGCCCTATCAGCTGTCGAAGCACGAGCTGTGGCGCGTTGCCCAGACCATGCCGACCTTCAGCGACGAGTACAACCGCGTGATGCAGCAGACCCTCCTCTACTATCCTGACGACGAGGCTGTCAACACCAACCTTGCTGCCGTGGCCCTTGCACAGCACGACCTCCTCAAGGCCGAGACGCTCCTGAAGCAGGCTGGCAACGGTGCCGCTGCCGAGAACAACCGCGCTGTCGTTGACATCATCAAGGGCAACTACGAGTCCGCCGCCCGCCACCTCGACAATGCCGAGCGCCGGGGCTTCAACGTGAAGAAGAACCGCGAGGCGATAGAAAAGTTGAAGAATTGAAAAATTGAAAGTCACGATTAAGTGATAGCAGAGCCAAGCTTGCTTGAGCTATGCAGAGCGTGAGTGACTTCGATGCGAAGCATCAAATTGATAAAATAGATAATTTATTTAATATATTAACTTCTAAAAACCTTTTTATTATGAAGAAATTTAGTTTTTTAGTGCTTGCAGCAGCAGGATTGCTGATGACTGCTTGCGCAGACAAAGACACTGTTGCTGAAGAGGGGCAGTTCAATCAGTATAATCTGATTGAAGGCCAGTCGGCATGGATCTCTGTAGGCATTGCCCTGCCTAGTGACCCTGTAACTCGTGCTAACGAGGATCTTAATGATGGTATTGCCGCTGAATATGCAGTTAACACCGCTAAACTTGTCCTTTTCAAAGGTGCAAATGAAGATGAGGCTACACTTATCAAGGCTTACGATATTACCACTGAGTGGAGTAATGAAACTGGTGATCAAGTACCTGGTGGAGGTACTGACCCCAACAATGTAGGTGAGGTGAGCCGGACAACAACCAAGATTGTGAAGGAGATTGATTCGCCGAAACTTGGTGGTGAGGACAATCTCTATGGCTATGTTATTTTGAATGAGGGCAACAGTGGTATTTTATATACCGAGAGTATGTCGTTCGCAGATTTCAAGGCGCAGGTCTTGAAAGCTATTGGTATTGATGACGAGGCAAACGGCTATGGTCCTATTGATACAGATAAAGGCCTTGTGATGACTAATGTGCCTATTGCTGATCATCCTGGTGGCAACGCAAAGCCTGATGATGCTACAAAGGTTACAACTTTGGCACTTATTAATAAGAATGCAGTCTATGACACAAAGGCTGGTGCTGAGGCAGGAACGGTTGTCGCATGTATCTATGTGGAGCGTGCAGCTGTAAAGGTTGAAGTTGAGAACAAAACATCTAAAATTCAGCTTGACGCAACAACCAATCTTGATTTTACCTTTAATGGTTGGGCTCTTGGTAATGTCAATTATGGTGGAGAGGCTGGTACAGGTTATTACAATACCCGTCAGTTTGACGAAGCTTGGTTAAAGTATAACAACCATGTAACTACTCCTGCATATTTGAGGTGGCGTATGGTTGGTCGCACCGACTTTTTTGAGAATGGCCATACCACAGCTTTCCGCACCTATTTCGGCCGTGATGTGAACTACACCAACGCTCTTGATGCTACGACTGGTGAATTTGCTACTACCAATCTGAAGTACAAGAAGCTTACTGATGCTCAGTATTCACTTAACGATAAGGGCTATACTTATACCTACGAGAATACTTTCGACGAGAACAGCCAGATTTGGGCTAACACTACTTATGTAGGTGTGAAGGTTACCATCGCAGGCGGTGACTTCTATACTATCGATGGCCAGCCCAATACGAGACTTACTTATGATGCTACGAACCATACTGGTACGCTGGCAGGTGAAGTGGCTAAGAACCATAGCGCAGCAATTAGTACTGCTAATTCTACTATCCAGACTGCTATTGATGCTGATCTTGGCTCGTCCTCATCTACTCTGAATGCTGGCAAGACAGCAGGTTCAGAAATTACGAAGATTTCTTATAAACTGAACCCTGTTATTACTTTCGGAGATCGTAATGCTACTACTGGAGCAATTCCTTATACATTTACGCTTCAGCTTACTGATGTGAAGAATAAGATTGGTACAGCTACTGAATATACGAATATGGCAGAAGCTGATGTAACAAAGCTCAACACCCTTGTTGCAGCCACTCTTAATGCAGAGCATAATGGTACGACTACTGTCTATAAGTATACGGGTGGTGTGACTTACTATTCGGCACGTATTTCTCACTTCGGCAATGTCGAGACACCGTGGTCTGCTCCTGCTGAGGCTTACAACCAATATATTAAGGTTTATCCGGAGAATGGTAAGAGCCTTGATGATCCTTCTGTGACCTATGGTGATGATCGTGCTAATGCATGGCTTGGCCGTTGGGGTATTGTCCGCAACAACTGGTATAAGATTACCATTGACGAGATTAAGGGCATTGGCTCTCCTGTTCCTGAGGACTATAGCGGTGAGGCCGGTAAGACTCCTGACGACAACCCCGAGCCTAAGTACTATATCGCTGCTCATGTGCACATCCTGCCTTGGGCTGTCCGTAATCAGAGCGTGAGGTTCTAATCTGAAATAACAATTATAACGATAATCGACAATGAACGTTCGACTCATCATACAGAAGGGCATTGTGGCTGTGTTGGCCGCATTGACATTGAGTAGTTGCGACTTGATGACAGAAGACCTGGACGACTGTCCGACGGGCCTCTATGTCACCTTCGTCTACGACTATAACATTCAGCGTGCAGACATGTTGAAAGACCATGTCGGTGGCCTGACGCTCTATGTGTATGATGAGTCGGACCGACTTGTCGCAACGCGATCGATGGGCGAGAGCCAGCTCTCCCGCTACGGAAGTTATATCCACTTCACGGAGCAGGAGCTGGCCCCCGACCATACTTACCGCCTGATGGCCATCGCCCAGCAGCACGAGACGCTGCCGACCATCGGAGCCAAGTACCGCATGACGGGTAACACCGTAGGTACTGAGTGGCGACAGTTCTTTATCGACCTGGATCACAGCGCCCAGCCGACAAACAGTCGCGGCACGACCAGAGCGTTCGGGAACTATTACTACGTGAACAACGTCGAGCCGCTTGACACGCTGTGGCACACGCTGACGACCATCCTTACACCTGCCGAACAGATGCCCACGAAGCTGCACCCCGATATGCTGATACCCGCCAAGTGCGAGTATAGCTGGCAGCGCGACGGCTCCGTCAAGACCAACGGTCAGGAGAAGGTGAGCCTCGTAAGCGGCGAACCGACCTATGCCACCGTAGCCCTCATCCGTGACACGAAGCAGCTGAACATCACGCTGCGCGCCGTCAACGACAATCCTGCCGATAACATGGTGAAGGACGAGGACTACACCGTGGAGATTATTGACAACAACTCGCAGCTCGACTGCAAGAACGACCTTACGAAGCCTGCCGACACGCTGGTCTACACGCCCTACCGCCAGTGGACTACGACGTTCGTCGGCACTGGCCAGGTGGTCAGCGAGAGTGCTGCCCACTACGACCTGATGTTCAACCGACTGCTGTATAAGAACGCCTCCGTTACGGAAGATCAGTACGCCATCCTCAACGAAGCCGACATTGCAACGTCGCGCAATGCCGTACTGCTCATCCGCAAGAAGGAAACAGGTGAGATTATCTTTGGCCTCAATCTGCCTTATATCCTTGCCAGCGGCCGCAACTATCAGGAACGTTACTACCACTACCAGGAATACCTGGACCGTGAATACGATTACCGCCTACAGTTCATCATCAAGGGTGGACGCGTAGACGAGATAGAGCTCTACCTGGGTACCCACGTCCACCTTATACCGTGGGCCGTCCGTCATCAGAGCGAGATTCTTGAATAAAAAAATAGAGAAAAGAGAAGAAAGTTTAGGCATGAAGTTACTGAGACTACATATCGTCCAGCTGTTGCTGATGGCACTCGTGGTGCTGTCGGCCACGACTTCGTGCTATAACTACGACCAGCCGGAGGAAGACTTGAACCCCTATGCCTCCAGATACATCAATATTACGGTGGCTGTCAGCACTTCTGAGCAGCATGGTACCCGTGCCCCGCTGGGCGGCGAGTATGGTGATGCTATCGAGAAAGGCACCACCGCTGAGAACAAGGTGAGCAACATCACCCTCGTTTTCTATGAGGACGCTACGGGTATCAATACCACGTCGGACGATGCCGCAGTAGTCTGCGTGAAGACCTACGACGTGACGCCAGTCAACATCTATTATTCTGAAGGCCACGAGCATGCGGAGTATGAGACGCCAGAGGTACTGGGAAATGAGGTTGTTTACACAACTGGCGACCAGAGACTAGACGAGACGACCCTGGTGGCGGGTAAGACGTATAAGGTCCTTGTTGCCGCTAACGTCAGTCTGCCTGTGAATGTGGGTGACAAAATCAAGACGGTGCGTGAACTCTTATATAGTAATAGTAATGCCCTCTATACTGTAGAGGATGGCACCCCCACAGACTTCGTGATGACCAGCGAGAGCGATGCCACCGTTAGTCTGACCAATCCCACGCAGAAGACAGAAGAGGATAAGCGTTTCGTCTATAATCTAAACTGTATCCACATCGAACGACTGGCTGCCCGCATCGACTATAATACCAGCGGTGCCGACTACGATGATGACTATGGCGGCTACAAGTATTCTGTGGGAACGGGCGACGGCTTCTTTGTCGTGACAAAGGTGACGCCGTTCAACCTCTACAACGAATCTGAATATTTCTTCAAGCGAGTACGTAATAATTGGACAGACGTCACACCTGCAATCTCCTGGTTGGGCTACGAGACAACGACCAACTACGTGGCGGATCCCAATACGGGCAACAAGGATGACAGCCACACGTTCAGCTATCTAAGCCCTGTTGCTGAGGATATGAACAACGGCTATACGCAGACCATGAGCAACGACCGGAACAAGAGTAAAGAGAATATCGTCATTTCCTATGCCCGTGAGAATACGCTCATGCCCACATCGCCGCTGAAGAAGTATGCGACGGGTCTTGCCTTCGAGATAAAGTACTATGTCAGCGCCACCGCTACGCCCGTCACCCGTGTCTACTACCACTACCTGCGCCATCAGGGCGAACTGTCAACTGGCAGCTATCAGACTTACCAGTGGAACGAGCTCAGTAGCGACGCGACCTGCGGCTCTTCGCCATCCATGAAATACGGCATTGTGCGCAACAACATCTATCGTGTCACAGTATCGGGCTTCACTCCGGAGGAGGGAGACCTCAAGATTACCATTGAGGAGAAACATTGGCGGCACGTGGATAACCCGACGATATACATTTAAGAGTGGAAAGAGATGCTGAAACGTTTATCCTACTATATGACCCTGCTGGTCACCGTACTGCTGAGTGCCTGTGCCAGCGATGAGTTGACCGACAATGAGCAGCCCCTGCCGGAAGGTATGGGGCGTCTGCGCATCACTATCTGTGCACCTGAAAACGCGACCAACACCCGTGCCGTCAATGCCGTGCCCTGGGAAGACCCTGACCACGACTGGGAAACGTTGAAGACTTTCCGTATCCTTATCTGCAAGGCTTCAATAGGAGGAAAGTACGAGGTGGTGCAGGTTATTAGTGGAACGGACGCCGATTTGACATTGGTGGCACATACCGATGAGGGTAATGTGGGAACGCCCAATTCTCTGTCCAGCACGCATAAGTCGGCTACCTTCACGTCTGAACCGTTGGAGGCTGATGACTATTATATCTTCGCCGTTGGCAATTTCACCGCCGACGAATATTCCACCAAATTTAGCGTTGGCAAGCTCATCGATCCCGAGGAGACCGCAAAGTTTGCTAATGGCTACAGCGAGGAGAACATTCGCATGACGGGCAGCCTGGGTTCGAAAGTCACCGTTAACGCTGGTGATGAGCCGGAACGTACTATTGCCGTCTGGCGCGTGATGGCCAAGCTGCAGTTCGAGTTTACGAATATGTCGTCTTCAAAGATCAGGATCAAGGGCATCGAGGTGGAGCCTATCAATCAGGCCTCCTCTACGAAGCCCGGCATCTACCTCTTCAGCAAGGACAATCTGGAGTCGACGGCCAACTTGGTTCCCCTGTTCCCGGCTGGGGCTACAAAGAAGGGTGTCAGCGCTTTATGGCCGCTGAACACCAGCACGCTGCAGACCACGGCCTCCGTGTCGATGGGTGGCGTGTTTGCTTCGACAGGGCTGACTGTTGGCAGCAAGCTGAATGCTTCAGGACTTCGGCCAGCAGGTACTGTGTCACTTCAAAAGTTTAATGCTACCGCGGATATAGGTTCAACAAAAGACAACGATGCAGTCATTACCTTTACGGTGACGCCGAAGACCGGCATGACCTTTACGCCGAAGAACGTCACGTTCAAGGCAACCAGAGGCGGAACCGATGGTGGTAACTTCGACGTAGAAGTGACGAGTAGCGGCACCACTACCACACTGGCAACAGGTGAGCGTCCTGCACGGTCTAATGGCGATAAGGGCAATGGCGTCGCCCCCTTCACTACCGAATACAGCTATCCCATTAGCAGCGCAGCAACAACAGGTGCTGTCGTGGTGAAGATCTACGTTTATAACCTTGCAAGCGGCAAGGACTATGCCTTTAGCGACGTGGCCATTTCTGGCGATGTCACCAACAATACCGGCGCTGCGCTTCAAGAGCTGGTCACTCTGCCTGCTGGAGCCAGAACCGATGTGGGATCGGTGGTTTACGAGCCTACTGAACCCTTGGAACTGAATGCCACGAACGGAGAAGGCACGCTATTCTTCTACGTCAACGAGACCGACACCACCTATACGACGACTGAAAACCAGCTGTCTGTTCGCTTCAAGATTCAGCGGTGGAATGGTTCGGCTTGGACCGATGAAGAGATACGCTATGGCGTAACGACTCACTATTCTGACGGTACTACCGGCCACAATGGCTTCAACGTCATCCGCCGTAACGACTGGATACACATTCCCGTGGCGCTGCGCGACTGGACGTTCCGTGTGGAGCCGCGTGCCTTTGTGCCTATCGCAGGCTATCCTGCCACGACACTCAGCAGCGACGGCCTCACCACCACCTTCAGCACCGGAGGCTACATCATCCTCCAGCCTTTTGCACAGAAGAACAGCGACGGCACTTGGCGCGATTTCAGCGACCCGGAGGTGACGTTCGTGTCGATGTCGTGGACGAACAACGACGGCACCAACGTGTCGGGCTCAGGCAAGATCCTGGAGTCTCCACTCGTATACGACCCTGTCACCAAGTGCATCACCGGCGTGCTGAATAACAGCCTCACCGGCGGCAAATACATGACCACGGTCACCGTCAACACGAAGCTCGGCCCCACAGGCAGCCAGTTCGACTACAGCTTCACGTTCAACGTCGTGCTGCAGAAGTAAACAAAAAACGTTCTTTGAAAGAATTAACCTCACATCTACCCTTAATCGGCTGAAATGCCGATGTACAAAGGGTTTGCGGTAAGGTAGGTATGGTCGGAATACCTACCTGAGACCTACCTGAGAGGTACTACCTACCTCTTTCCGTGAAAGGTCGGGTGGAGTAGAGGTAAGTCTGAGGTAGGTGTGAGGTACCTCTGAGGTAGGTGTCTGAGACAGACCTACCTCACGGAAACCCCGATAAACACAGGGGTTTCGGAGGGAATAGGTAGGATGGGAGGTCTTTTCGCAAAAAGAGCCTCCTTGCGCCGCTAAAGAGGCACTTCTCGTCGCTAAAGAGCCACCTCTTGACGCTAAAGAGCCACCTCTCGTCGCTAAAGAGGCTCCTCTCGCCGCTAAAGACCTACTGGACAGGAAACAGAATAGATAAAAAACGATATAAAGCAATGACGATAAAAATGCTTTTCAGATATACCACACTAATGCTCCGCACAGCGCTCCTGCTCGGAGCCTTGGCTTTTGTGAACGTACAACGGACGGAGGCACAGCCAGTATCGTTGACCAAGGATATGCCCGATGCCTTTGAGACAAAGAAACCAACCGTTGGCGACGGACAATATTATTTCATCCAGTTTTATGAGGAAGTTACAAGTGCTCCGTACTTGTTCCAACCATTCTTGGGCGAGTTTGGAGAAGGAAATATGCTGCATGCAGCAGACTATCTTCCTTATGCTAAGAATAGGCAATGGACGCTGGAGGATACTGGAGCCAATGATTCAGACGGAAACAGGAAATTCAGGCTTAAGAGCAAAAGAGGCTTCTACGCATATTATGGACATCATAGTGACCCTACGCACCCCGATAACACCACTCTCAATAAGGATTGCTTCATGGCAACAGCGACATCGGGCAATGCAACGGAATTCATTCTAAAAGCACGTACTGATGTTGTGCGTACTGGCTTTACATATTATGAATTGGAAGTTGCGTCCGATGGTAAGTGTTTGAGCCGCGAAAAGGGAAATCAATCCAATAATGAGTGGGCAGACATGATTAAGAACGATCCGTCAAATGCCCATAATTACGTACGTTTCGCTCAGTTGAAGCCTACAGCTGCACACATTATTTATTATAGGGAAGAAGGAATCGAAAACAGTCAATACCGCGCCAATTTTAATACCACCCGCCACTACCTTACTTATTCCGGTGCAGACCATGGGATAGTAGACGATGCAGATGTGTCGTCAAGAAAATCCATCATCCCTGCCGACAAGTCGCTTTGGACACTGCCGACAGCAGCAGCTTATCACCAGGACGGCCTGTGGGCGTTGGAGGAATCAGACACTGACGGAGAGTTCTATATTAAGAGATATGGCACAGAGCAGTATCTGAATGCCCGTATGCTTGATAATGGAGATTATATCAGCGACTTAGGAACGAAGGACGCATTATTCGGCAAATTCAAGCTTACAGATCCTAATGCCAATCGATATACACCTATTCAGAATAATAATTACACGTCAGCTACACTGGCCAATAGCGACTTCTATAATTGGGATGGCTATGGGGCCGGTGCAAGTACTACGGGTAGTGCTACGGACAACTTTGATTTCCGTTTCAAACTTGGTACACAGGTAAATAGTGGTGACGCCATCGTTGGAACGGACAATGTAGGTTACCTGGCATACGCCGATTTGGGTGATAATACGAAGATGGTTATCAATGGTACAGCAGGTATGCAGCTGCGCGTATTGATGAACCGTCAGAAAGGTCCAACAGATAATGAATATCAAGGACCGTATGTGGAGAAGAATGTTACCATTGGTAGCGATGGCAGAGCCGTGGTGGACTTGACGTATTTGGAGCTGAATGCTACTACGACAGGATCGGCAACAGTCAAAATGACTTACGTAGATGCAAATAACCCAACCGAATCGTATGGGGGAACGGATGGTATTGCTGAGGGATCTTCAGCTTGTTCTGGATACAATAATATTTCTAATGGTAGTGTTACATTGGCTAACGCTAATTGGCCTGCTAACTATATAACCTATCTGAAGGTTGATGCGTCGGCTATTCCTGGCCGTATCTCGAAAGTCACACTAAAGGCTAAGGTGTCAGGTTCTCTCGACAGCAAACGTGCTACCGGCTGGGGAGTTGGCTACAATGCTTCACAATGGTCGGCAGGGATGACTTACAACACTGCAGACAAAACTATCACCTTATGTGGTCCAAATAATGATGGTGATATAAAATGGACTACTACCAAGTCTTCCACTACTTTCGAGGATGTTGAATTCGACATTACTCAAGCCTTTGCCAACGATGCAGACAAGATTGCAACGATTCTGGTTTATGAGCTTGCTGCTGCTGGTGGCAACTTCAAGAATCCTGTAGTGGAAGTGGAGTATTACCCCACCTATACATATAGGCATCTGAATACCATTAAGGCAGGATGGAGCAGCCCTTCTGGTACCGTCACCTCCATTTCGTTTGTGAACGAGAACAATCTGACGCCTACCGGCGCACGCTATCTGCACCATGACAACGGTGACGGATGGCAGGTACCCCTATGGACACATCAATATGCTAATAGTTTATGGAATGCCGCCTTCTACCCTGTTGAAGTGCCTGCTTCTGGAAAGGATGAGTTCTTCCAGGTGCTGGTTGGACTAACAAGTTCGATAGGAGCTCATGACCAGCCTACCCAGATGATTTCATATAGCGGTTGGGCTACGGCTTATTCCGAAATAGTGGGAGAACGCATCTTGTGGCAGCTGGAGCAGGTGGATGACTATACAGAGTTCCGCTTGAAGAATCCAAACGACGGAACTTACCTTAAGCCCTTTGGACAAGGCGTTACGGCACCTAATGATCCAGGAGATGCTGAAGTCTATACCAACCAGAAGTTCTGGGCAAACGACGGCTTCTCTGTAAAATGGTTCAGGGCAGAAGAAGTGGCGCCAAAGGAGATAGAAGTCAATGGCTATGTGAGACACAGGGAATCGTACCTGAAGACGTATGCTGGTAGTAACGTCATTCTCGATCAGAACGGACTTAGAAAGCAGGGCCTGTCGAGAGACGTGGATTCGGACTGGAAGGAAGACATCAATAAAGTGACGAAGAATCCCTATCTCCTCGACGGCTTTATACAAAAGACGAACTACTTCGAGATTACCCACTATCTGAAGAAGGGGACCTCGAAGGTGATTGAGTTCCCGACGGTGTTGAACCGTAACAACGACCATATCTTCTTCCAGCGTTTCTACAACTTTAACGAGGACGACACACAGATGGACCTCGCCAACCTGAAAGCTCACGTTAGCCTGGATACCCGCGATGATGGCGACGTGCAGTACTTCCTCTATAAGAACGGTATGGTGACGGGTCAGAAGCTCGATTGGAGGACATACGATAACGGAACATATACAGACATACCTGATGGCGGTATGGCCCGTAATGAGCAGCGCCGTTTCAACTTCACCAATTCCGATGGTAAGACGTTTAACGTGGGTGTCGACGTTGCGCGTTATAGCGACTTGGAATATTTGAACCAACCCGACCATTTGGCTGGCGACTTGAGAGAACCTTCGCTCACCATGCGCTATCTCTTCTATATGAACGATGCCAAGGAGATGGCAAACAAGCTGACGGATTGCCCGGAGGGTGGCGACAAGTGGCTGGAGTCGAAGGAGATACACTTCGGCAGAACGCAGGTGCCCTACACCAAGTTCAAGAAGGTGGGCTACCGCGGTGAATTCCTCGGTGTCCGCCACATCTTCTCTGACTACTGGGTGTACAACGACCCGAATCTGATTACAAAAGACGCAAACGGCAAAGTGGTTGCTAATACTTCTTATATAAGTACGACCTATGGCATAGATACATCAAACGAGGATGCTCTTAATGATTTCCTTGATCAGCAATTGGTGTCTGCAGTCAACGACAACAAGAGCGGTAAGATTGAGGTAGAAATATACGATCCGTACAATACGGGCATCAGACGAGGAGGCTACAATGCCGTTATCGAAAGCAGCGTTACTGACGGCCTGAACAGCGAAACGTATGACGACAGCAACGACGATGAATCGAATTACCAGTGCTTCTACTTCTACGACAAGTTGTCGCCGTCGCCCAAGACGGAGTATGGCAACAGCCGTTTTATAGTGTTCAGATATCCTGGTAATAGCATTGTTGAAGCTTGTGATAAACCCGCCTACGTCAGAGTCTATCTGAACAATGGTGGTAAAAGATACCAATTGGCACAGTTCACCGTTATCTTCGATGCCAATATGGCTACCCGTCCGTGGACGGAAATCAAGAACGGTACCACTTATGCCAATAGTACAATGACTCACGTGAAAGGCTCTTTCCGTGACCCCAATCAGTTAAGGGCAACAGCAGGACACCCCATCGCCAAGGTGACGTTCGACTTCCCGGAGAAAATGATAATTACAGGAGATTCTGTCAATGCCACTTATCACTTCCCCTCTAAAAAGGATCCTGCAGATACCTCTGAAGCTCCAGAACCGGTTACCAAGCACAATGGTGGAAGCTTTGGCGCTGGACGCACCATCGCCAAGTCCAGTCCCGTGCCTCTGACCTTCGGCCATACGAACTACGCTTTCGACGGTGATGACTGTAACTGGGGTTCATATGCCCTTGTGACAGAAAAGAGTACGGTATGGGGTAACAATAGAACTGTCTTGCCTGCCGACGATGAAACCTATGGCTATAACCTTCCTGCCGATGAAGGTATGCAGAAAGCCTTTATGTATATCGACGCCTCCGAGCAGCCGGGTGACATTTGTGCCGTTGACTTCGAGGGTGAGTTCTGTCCCGACGACAGTCTGATGTGTACGGGTTGGATTTCCGGTTCGAACAGGATACGTGGTGACACTCGTTGTCCCGGCAGTATCACGCTGACGGTGAAGGGTGAGGACGAAAAGGGCAACACCAAAACTATCTACCGTTTCTGCCCGGGTCAGATCTATGAGCTAAACAATGGCTATGGCGACGACGGAAACGGAAATGCAACGGAAGCACAACTTACTCAAGGTATCGACGGTAACGGCGACCCTGAAGACATGGATCATAGTAAGGCCACCCATGTTGTTTGGCAGCAGTTCTTCTTCAAATTTACTACTGACCAGAAGTATGAGCGCTACTGGCTGGAGGTGAACAACAACTGCGTGAGCTCGAATGGTGGTGACTTCATGATTGACAATGTCGAGGTGTACACCATCGTGCCGGAGGTGATTCCCGACATCAACACGCCGCTTTGCGTCAGCGTTAACGAAGATGGTACGACGGTGACCGATATGCGTCTGCTGAAACTGAAAATCAATTACAATAAACTGAAGGCATCCAGACCCCGTGAAACGTCTGGCGATAATCAGGGTACTGCTGAAGAAGGCTTCGTGTTCCTGGAGAAGAAAAAGTTCCTGGAGAAGTTCAAGACTGAGCTGATAAGCTGGACGGCAACATTGACAGAAGCAGAGTTACATACTTTGGAGATAAATGACATGGACTTCTCGGCGATGTCCGTGGATGCCCTGGCTGATTCTATTGCGAAAGGTAGATTGCATAAGGTACCGACAACTGAGGGCTCTGCCTACAAAAAGGCTTTCGACAACGCTATCTTGGGTAATAAGAGCACCTGGCATTCGGATAATCCGGGAACCAACATGAACGCCTCCATTATGTATTTCAGGTGGAGCACGAATACCACTGATCCCAATGCCCCACATTATATGCATCCGTACTCGTTTGCCGATGCCGTGAACAAGAAGTACGCTGTCTTCTATGAGGTCGACGCGACTGACGGCGAGCCGTATATCGTGATGAATGGTAACTTCCCGGGACTGGACTGGAAGACGAATACCGACTATTATGTCATCAATACCAACGCGACGTTCACTCAAGGAACGCTTGAAAATCCTGGAAACCCGTGTGAAGCCTTCAACCTCTGCTCAACATGTTGTAAGTTCACGGAGTTCCGCATCGAGCCGCCGCTCGAGGTGCTGGGCTTGGACGCTTCGGAGAACACGGAGGAGCTGGTGGTATGCGAAGGACAGATTCCCACGCTGCTCACCAACCTGAAGGGCTACGACATCCACGGAAATCCGGTGATGATGAAGAACCTGAACTTCGACTGGTGGCTGGGCAACAAGCGGGCTTCAGAGGATGTGGACAAACTGGCAACGCTGGACAACTACCACAAGCAGTACAGGATGTTCGGCTCCGAAAAGGTCTATCTCGCCGTGGCTCTTGCTACCATGCGTGCCTACTATCCTGACATCACCTCGCTGGATGGTATCGCCGTACATACGGCCAAGACGCCATATCTCACCGAAAACATGATCAGCTATCTGCGGGACGTGGTGGAAGCTGGCGAGCTGCTGCTGCATCAGACGACGATTAGCGTGCCGGCAGAGCAAGTGCTCGATAGCGATCCGTACTTCTATCTCGTGGCATGCCCCATCCATGACGAGATGTTCAGTCAGGCGCTGAATCCCTCAGCTAATGAGTATATCGCTTTCTACTGCGACGAGCCGCAGGGCGTGCGCATCAAATTGGGTGAGAAAGCACCGAAACTGCAGACGGGCTTCGTGCCGGGTGAGCGCGGATTCGACGAATACCACTATAACTTCCCCGCCAACACCAACCCCGTGCTGAGTATCCGCTTGGCTAAGGCAGCGCAGTTTGAGACGGTGAAGAATGATGCGGCAGAGACGGTGAAGTCTACCGATACGACGACGGGAAAGAAAACTTACTATATCAATGACGACGTGAACCGCCTCTGGCTGCCTATCCGTAATGCAGAGACGCAAGGTGCCCCGCACGTCATCAAGAAGGCGCAGGACGACAACGTCTACCTGGCTTCCTCCAACGACCTGTCGTGGGACAAGGAGATCTCCAAGGAGATGAACACAAACGGGTCGCTGCCCATCGTCGGCAGAATCGTAGAGCTGAAGGCTATTGACACGAAGAACAACAGCTCTGCTAATGAGAATGAATACAACCAGATGTGCATCTACTTTACCAAAGGCTTCAATGTCCGTGAGGGCTACAACTACACGCTCAGTCTGCCCTTCCAGGAGGATGACGACTCCAACGCTTGTGACGGCACCATTCTCATCAACCTGAAGATTGTGCCCGACTACGAGGTGTGGACGGGGGCTGCCGGCAACATCGACTGGAACAACGACGATAACTGGCGTCGAGCCGATGGTAACACGACGTTGAGTGACGGTGTGAATGGCGATGACCTGTACAGAGCCAACGGTGCTGCAACGAACACAGAGTCACCACTTCATGAGTATACGACCAATAAGGAAAACTACTACTCGTCGAGTACGAAGGCCAATGCCAAGCCCAGTAGTGACCAGGTATTGCGCAAGGGCTTCGCACCGCTCTACTGCACGCATGTGCTGATGAGTAGCAACGAGTGGGGCAATGCACCGGAGCTCTATGATGGCCTTGACGTGGAGACCACGACAAACAATAACGTACTAAAGGATTCGCCCTTCCCGAACTTGCGCGACACGTCGACGCCCATCCTGAAGTTCGATATGCAGGCGCGTAAATATAGTATGTGGAGCGAGACCTACGGCTCAAATCCTGACCGTGGCAGCGTCGATCGTCCCAATGACCTCATCGCTGAGATGTACCAAATCAATAGCTGCGACGAGATTGCCTTCCAGCCCGGTACGGAGCTGAGGAACGCCCACCTGCTGAACTACAACACTGCGTGGATGGAGTATCAGCTCGACAACGAGCGATGGTATCTCCTCGGTTCGCCGCTGCAGGGCACCATCTCCGGCGAGTGGTATGCACCCACAGGTTCTGCCAAGCAGCAGACCACATACTACGACCCCGTCACCTTCGGTGCAGGCTACGACCGCTACAGCCCCGCTATCTATCAGCGCAGCTGGGACAAGGCCAAGGCCGTGCTCTATGAGATTGGTTCAACCTATAACACTACCGACGACAGCCAGACGGAGAATCTGGGCGCAGAATGGGAAGGTAGTTGGGTCAATGGTACCTGGAAAGATCCTTCGGGAAATGCCAACGGTACAAATGCTGACACCTACCTCGACCGCTTAGGCTACAAGCCCATGGGTGGCAACAAGGCGAACGTCGCCATCAAGGGCATTTGGAGCAACACCTACAACGATGCCCAGGTGGACTATGCTACTGGTGGCTTCTCGGTAATGGTGAAGAACAATCTGAAGAACAATGACAGCAGCGAAGGCAAGTCTGTCATCCGCCTGCCGAAGGAGGACACGATGTACGACTACTACCAGTTCTCAGAAAATGGTAGCTATGAAGGTGGTACGGACACGAATCTCAGCGCAGTACAGGGTAAGGGGCGTGCCAAGAACCGCGGCCGTCTGAAGACCGACGACTTGCTGCCAGAGCCAACGAGCGGAATGACCAGTTACACGACGCCGAGAAAGACTGAGACTGCGGCCAGCGTCTATGGTGACCAGCGCACCTATACCCGTGTGCCGACAACACAAGGAAAGTTGCAGGAAATGAATACGGCGGTATTCTCCTTCCCCGAATCTGTTCCTGCTGGTCTGTCCCATCTGGGCTACTATCTGGTGGAGAACCCGTTCCCCTGTGGTCTGGACATGGATAAGTTCTTTGAAGAGAACCCGACGTTGGAGGCGAAGTACTGGCTGCTGACAGCTACGGGCCAGCACCTGGTGCAGCGAGCTGCCGATACTGGTGTTGCGGAGTGGATTACCACGAATCAGGAACCCGTCGAATATCCTGACCCTGCGGCTCCTACGACCCAATTGACGTTCATGCCCCACGCCGTGGTGGCTCCCGGACAGGGATTCTTCGTCACGCTGACGACAACGGCTTTGGCATCCGCTGCTTCCTCTCCGCTCACCGTCAACTTCAACAGAGGTATGCAGGCTCAGTCGCGCTTCGGTGTGAAGGACGCGAAAGACAGTACAATCTACAAAATCGTTGTCGGCCAGTCACAGGTAACGAAAAAGATGTATGATGCTGACGATGATGGAATACCTGAGACTCAAATAGCTGACGATTATGAAGGTGATATGTATGATTCGGATAACGACGGAAAACCTGATAAGAATGTTTACATAGTGCCTGTCTATGATTCTAGTGACAATCCTGTCCTTAACGACATAGAAGACTCCGTGGTCATCTATAAGTACAAGCTGGAGACGCTTGACGCTACTCATAAGAAGGAATACCGACTGCTGTCACGTCAGACACGCAGCATCGACGAGGAACCCAAGGAAATCGCTACTCAGACGGGTCTCGTCATCACGGCAAGGCGCGGCAGAGAGCAGAGTCATGCGCTGGTGAGACTGCGCAATGGTGCCAGCAACGAGTTCCTGCCGACGGAGGACACGGAGACATTCATCTGCTCCGAGGACTTGAAGAACGTGCCGACGGTCTATACGCTATGCGGACGACTGGCGACGACCATCAACAGCATCCACGACTTCCGCGTGCTGCCAGTTGGTGTGGAGTCGGATAGCGACGCACCGTGTACCTTGACGTTCACAGGCGTGGAGCAGCTGGGCGACTCGCTGTCGTTCTACGATGCCAAGGAGCAGAAGCTGACACCGCTGAAGTCGGGTATGACGTTCGAGGTCAGCGGACAGACACAGAACCGCTACTACATCGTGCGTAGCCTGGATAAGCAGGAGGCTGCCGACGAGACACACCTGCTGATCTTCACCGAGGGACTGACGACCAAGGTCATCGCCTCGACGGCAGAGCCCATCCGTAGTGTGCGCTGCTACGACACGGGCGGCCGACTGATTCACAAGGCGAACCCGCAGTCGCAGGAGTATAGCTTCAGCCTGCCGATGGCCGGCATCTACATCATTGAGGCCGAGACGGAGAACGACCACAAGACGCGGAAGGTTCTCGTGAAATAAACAACGGATTACACGGATTCTTATGGAACACAAAGACACGAAGACACAAAGATTGTTCATGCTGCGCGCAGCCCTTTGTGCCTTCGTGTCTTTGTGTTCCGTTATTTTCCTGCTGATGCTTGGCGCTTGCAGCATGAGCGACGATGACGACGACAGCGGGAGCAGCGAGGTGAAAGAATATGTGAAGGTGGGCGACCGCGTGCCGGTATTTACCGTGGACGTGGTGGACGCCGAGGGCAGGACGTCGACATTCTCGACGGCGCAGCTGACGGGAGAGACGGTGATTGTGCTGTTCAACACGTCGTGCAAAGACTGTCAGCGCGAGCTGCCCAAGCTGAACGAGTACTACCTGGCCCACCGCTACGACAAAGGCTTCCAGATGGTGGCCATCGCCCGCGAAGAGGGTGCCGAGAGCATCGCCGCCTACTGGGAGGCAAATGGACTGGAGATACCGTACTCACCACAGCCCGACCGCCGCATCTACAACCTCTTTGCCTCGGCCATCATACCGCGGGTGTACTACTGCGCAGCCGACGGTACCGTGACCCACATCCTCATCGAGGGCTAACTCCCCAAAAGTTATTTGCTTAGCTGTTGAACGTACTTGACGGGTAGGCCGTCGCCTTTCAGTACCTCGGCGAAGTCCTGAGGACGGATGGTGACGGGACCGCGCATGAACTCCGGAATGTTGTAGCTACGCATGAACTGACGGTGGTAGTCGGGGTCGGCGCAGGGCAGCTCGAAGGGTTTCGTGGCATGGCCGTCCTTGTCAATATGGGCAATGAACGGACGGGTGTAGTTGCCATCGTTGCGGCGGCTACTGAAGATGACCCAGCGGCCGTTAGACGACCACGAGTGGTAACTCTCCACGCTGGGGCTATTGATAATAGTAAGAGGGGAAGCCCCCCCTACGGCCCCCGAGGGGGCTTCTGTAGAGTCTGGAACTATAGTGTCCCCCTCGGGGGACGACAGGGGGGCTTGAGACGACAGGGGGGCTTGGGCCGACAGGTCGGCCAACCACAGATCGGCCTTGCCGTGCCAGATGTGGAACACTCCATAGTCGCCAAGGGCGAACATGAGGAAACGGCCGTCGGGCGAGATGCGCGGCAGCGTGGCACTCTTGTCCAGCGCCGCAGCATCGAACACCAGCTCGCGCGGTCCGAACTGTCGCGTCTCGGGGTCGAACGACTTCTTGTAGAGGTTGTACTTCACCTCCTTAAAACGCTGGATGAGCTCCAAGCCGGGGTCGATGGTGTCCTGGAACTCGAAGTGGGCGCTGGCGTAGTAGAGCGTCTTGCCGTCGGGGGCCCAGGCGGGGAACACCTCAAACTCCGTGGGGTCGTTCTCGATGTTCGTCACCTCGTTCTTCTCCACGTCGTAGGCTATCAGGTCGCTCTGCGTGTCGTAAACCTCAATCTTGTCGGGATTGGTGATGTGGAACGTCTGCATCGTCTTGTTCGTCGAGTAGACGATGATGTTCTGCGTGGGATGCCAGGCAGGGTAGACACCCGCCGAGAGGAGGGAGTCGTTGCGCATGTTGATCTTCTTCACGCTGCCGTCGTAGGCGATGACCGTGCCGCCCATGTTCTCACGGGCATGGAACTGCATCCGCTGCGGGTTGTACTGCTGGTAGTTATGGCAGTTGATGCACTGGCCCTTCTGTCCCTCGGCGCTCTCCGTGCAGAGCATATTGTCGTAGATGACGCTCTCGTCGTAGTTCTCCAGACAGCGCTGGCTGATGGACAGCTCCTCGTAGGTGACGTACGACGGGGCAATGAGACGGTAGCTGATGTAGGGGTCGATGGAGTCCGTCGACACGTTGATGCTGAACGGCTGGTAGCGCGTCCACTCGCCGTCGTCCTTCATGTAGACCTCGACGGTGATGGCCTGACCCTTGGCGGTCTCCACAAGCCGTCGCCAATCGCTGGCAGAGGGACATACCTGACTGCCGCCGCAGACGACCTCCTCGTCGCCGGCCGTCAGACGGGCCACGATGCCGTCGCTGGTGCTGTCGGCCTCGAAGGTCAGCGGTGCGATGTTCACTGGCACGGTGACGTTGGTGTAGTCGGGATAGATGCGCGGCAGCTGTGCCGACTCGCTGAACGTATCGGGTATCTGGTTTCCGCAGCCGGCGAGCACCGTCGCTGCTGCTAAGATGACAAGCAGTTTCTTCATATTAAAAATAGGTGATGTCTCTGAGGAAGAAGAATTCGAAGAAGTAGGTGTTGCCGTACTTCGGGTAGAGGACGCCCTTCACCTGCGTGGGGTACATCGTCCGGTACTGCTGCATATCGCTCATGAAGCCACGGAAGCTCTCCTTGATGCTAGGCACGACGGGCAGCTCCTCGGCGAACGACTCGTGGCCGAGGGTGGCAAAGAGGTAGGCGGCCTCCTGGAAGATGCGCGGTATGGGGTCGTTGGGATGCTGCTGAACGTAGTGCTGGAAACGGGGCCAGAAGTAGTAGGGATCCCTGGTCCACATGGCTGCCAGCACGGCCTGCTCCTGGAAGTAGGGGTCGTCGGCATCGTGGGAGGCGAGCATCGTCATCAGGTTCTTCTCGATGTAGCCGTCGGCCTGGCTCTGGATGTCGGCATAGTGCATCATGCGGGTGATGGGACCCGTCTCGCTGTCGGCATAGATGGCGCCCGACTCGTTCAGCAGCTGCTCCATGTGGTCAGCCCACGAGCCGAAGAACAGCGTCTTGTGGAGCAGCGACAGGAACTTCTTCGCCGCCTCGCGCTCGCCGCCCAGCAGCGACGTGCGGGCCATGTACTGCAGCAGCTCGGCGCTCCAGCCGAACTCCACGCCCTGCTCCATGCACAGACGGTGGCACTCGTTCAGCACACCGTACTGGTAGAGGATCTGACGGCCGGCGGTGTTGTTCATATAGACGGGTAGGGGAGTGGCGCTGCGGCGGGAGCCCTTCGGGAAGTTGTACATCTCCTCGCACTGGCGTCCCAGACGGCTCAGCGCCAGGTTGTTCATCATCACGATGCTACGTGTGGGCTCGCCATCCTGCTTCTGCCCCTCCTTCAGGATGCCTTCCCAGTCGGCCTTCTCCAGACAGCGCTCCATGCGCAGCTCGTGGTGGAAATTGGCATCGCGGTACCAGAAGTGCCACACGCCGCCGACGAGTACCGCCAGCAGCACCCCCTGCTTGATGAGGTGCAGCACCGGCTTTTTGCACAGCGGAACCGACCCCGTTGTGCAGTTTTTGCTGAAGATGACGAAGGTCAGGAAACAGACGGCCAACAGGTAGTAGGGTATCCTGTAGGTGGCGTACACCGTCTGGAGGGTGAAGTCGGGGATGCCGGTGTAGTAGATGTCGCCGAGGTACGTCAGACAGTAGACGAAGCGGTAGTAGATCAGGGGTATGGCGGCGATGGCCAGCAGGGTGACGACCGAGATGACGGCGTTCTGCGTGCGGTTGGTGGAGAGACGCCACGACCATGCGCCCATCAGCAGGGCGGTGACCAGGGCGTAGACGCCCATCAGCGGATAGCCTGCCGCTACCACGAGCACTACGTAGGCGCTCCTGATCCACAGGTTCTGCGGCAGCAGCCGGAAGAGCCACAGCAGGGCTACGGCGGCCGTCGTGCCGATGGTGGGTGCGAAGAAGTAACCTTGCATCTTCATGACGTACACCCAGTAGCCGAGGCTCATGTCCGCGACGAGCAGGATGGCTACGGGCACCAGCGCCAGGATGTTCCAGTGGTCGGGGATGCGGAACGTGCGCTTCGTCAGCCACATCAGCAGACCCCACCAGGCGCAGAGCAGCAGGACACCCATCCAGGGGTAGTAGAAGAACTGGGTGAAGAACGCTCCGAGGTAGGTGAGCAGTCCTCCCGACACCGCCATAGACTGCTTGAAGAACAGCGCGGTGTTTAGAAAAAGGTCGTGCTGCTGTACCTTCCACAGGAAGTCGGCATCGGCAGACAACAGGGCGATGGCGATGACCACCAGCGCCACCATCCATACAGCTATCGGTTTAATCTTCTTCACGTATTATCTCTTATCTATTATCTCTCATCTCTCATCTAGAGATGCAGCGTATGTCCCATCCGCTCCTGCTTCGTCTTCAGGTAGCGGTAGTCGTACTCGTTAGGTGTCACCTCGATGGGCACGTTCTCGACAATCTCCAGTCCGTAGGCCTCGAGACCGACGCGCTTCGTGGGGTTGTTGGTCATCAGGCGCATCTTGTGGACGCCCAGGTGGCGCAGCATCTGTGCACCACAGCCGTAGTCGCGCTCGTCGGGCTTGAAGCCCAGGTGGACGTTCGCCTCGACGGTGTCAAGGCCCTCCTCCTGCAGCTTGTAGGCGGCAATCTTGTTCATCAGCCCGATGCCGCGGCCCTCCTGCTGCATATAGATGAGCACACCCTTGCCCTCGGCCTCTATCATCTGCATGGCCTTGTGCAGCTGTTCGCCGCAGTCGCAGCGCATGGAGCCGAGGATGTCGCCGGTGGCACAGCTGGAGTGTACGCGAACGAGCACCGGCTCGTCCTCGCGCCACTCGCCCTTGATGAGTGCCATGTGTTCCAGTCCGTTCGACTTCTGGCGGAAGGGGATCAGCTGGAAGTGGCCGTAGCGTGTGGGCATATCCGCCTGGTTGCCTACCTCGATGAGCGACTCCTTACGCAGACGGTAGGCGATGAGGTCCTTGATGGTGATGATCTTCATCGCGTGCTCCTTAGCGAAGGCCATCAGCTCGGGCATACGGGCCATCGAACCGTCGTCGTTCATAATCTCCATCAGCGCGCCGGCAGGGTACAATCCCGCCAGCTTACAGAGGTCGACGGCAGCCTCGGTATGGCCGGAGCGGCGCAGCACACCGTTATCCTGGGCATACAGGGGGTTGATATGTCCCGGGCGTCCGAACGTCTGGGGCGTCGACGCGGGGTCGGCCAGCGCGTTGATGGTGGCGGCACGGTCGTGGGCAGAGACGCCCGTGGTGCAGCCCTCCAGCTTGTCGACGGTGACGGTGAACGGTGTGCCCAGCACCGACGTGTTGTCCATCACCTGATGGGGCAGGTCCAGCTCTTCGCTGCGGCTGATGGTGATGGGGGCGCAGAGCACGCCACGCGCATATTTCAGCATGAAGTTCACCATCTCCGGCGTGATCTTCTCGGCCGCGCAGATGAGGTCGCCCTCGTTCTCACGGTCTTCGTCGTCGACCACGATGACGAAGCGTCCCTCACGGATATCATCGAGGGCCTCCTCGATGGTGTTCAGTTTCATCTTTTCCATATCTCAATTATAATTTACTTCAACCACGAATTTCACGAATTAAACGAATTTTGGCTGCGCACACCTTCTAATTGCTATCGAATTTCACGAAAGCTGCGTTCATTTTTCAATTCTTCAATTTTTCCAATGTGTTCTGCGATGCGGTCGTTCGTCTGGCGGATGACGTGGAGATCCTTATACAGCCGTACGCGGAAGCGTATCATGCGGCAGTAGAAGAACAGTCCCACGGGCAGCACCAGTCCCGTCACGATGTTCATCCACTTGCGGCGGAATGGCCGTGTGTGGGCGTGGGTGGCAATGATGGGGTAGTGGTTCAGCTCCGTCAGTATCAGCTTGTCGCGTGTGTTGCCCAGGTCCTCGATGACTGCCTCCTGAGCCTCGTCGATACGTTCTATCTCGTGGTCGTCGCCCTCGCGGAAGAATACCGCGATGGGGTTCGGCCAGCGCAGCAGGTGGTGGTGCTCCTCGTAGCGGGCGATGTCCTCGTTCAGCTGACGCAGCTGCATGGCGTCCTCGCTGTATTTCGGGTCCTCGATGATGACCTCCTTCAGCGTGACGTGGCGCTTCGTGCGCAGTCCCAGCATCCGTCGTACCAGCTCCTTGTAGAGGTCGATGTTGAACACCACCGAGTCGTTGTTGGCCTTGTAGGTGAAGAACACCGCCATCGGCAGCAGCACCATGACGGGCAACCACTTGCCGAACCAGACGGTCCAGTTGTCGTCACGCGCCATCCTCATGCCCGAGTTGTCGAAGATGTAGTAGATGATGAACACGACAACCGAGATGATGACCGGCACGCCGAGGCCACCCTTGCGGATGATGGCTCCCAGCGGGGCGCCGATGAAGAAGAAGAGGATACACGACAGCGCCAGCGTCACCTTATTAATAGCTTCTATCTGGTGCATACGCAGCCGCCGGTTCAGGCTCTTCGTGTACTCACCCTTGTAAGACAGGTCGTTCACCTCCATCTGTGCATACTCCATGGCGTTCTTCACCACCTGTCGCCGCTTGTCCGTCGACAGCCGGGCCATGATGGTGTCGAAGTCCGTCTTCGTGCTCGCCGCCGTCGTCAGCGCGCGCAGCGAGTCCTTCTTCTGCAGCTTCGGCAGATAGAACGTCCGCATCTTTGCCTCGTCGAGGAAGGCGCGGCCTACGGAGTCGTTGGACACACGGATGGAGTCGATGTCGTGGAGTATCTGTCCCATGCCTTTCGCACGGGCGTCGCTCGAGATGCCAGCCATGTCAGTGAGGTTGAACTCGCCGTCGAAGTCCAGCACAATCTGCTTGTGGGCAAACGTCTCGCGGCGGTAGGGTACGTTGGCAGAGCCCGCGAGGTCCTGTGAACGCATATTCTCGAACCACTCGCCACTCCATAGCGTCAGCAGCAGGTGCTTCTTCTCGGCCGTCGACTGCAGCATTCCCGAGTCCGCCAGGATAATCGCCTGGTCCTCGTAGCTGTTCGTCATGCGGTAGATCATGATGCCATAGAGTTTGCCCGTCTCCAAGTCCTTCTTCTGTACGTAGAGGTTCGAGCCGGGGATGCCGTCGTAGAACACGCCCTCGGGAATCTCCAGCTCAGGGCTCTTCTGCTTCATCGACAGCAGCAGCTGGTAGAACGAGCGGTTCGCACTCGGGCCGATGACGTTCTGGAAGTAGAACGACAGTCCGGCAATCAAGATGACGATGACTATCAGGCCGCGGAACGCCTGCATCAGCGAGATTCCCGCTGCCTTAATGGCCGTCAGCTCCGACGACTCACCGAGGTTACCGAAGGTGATGAGGCTTGACAGCAGGATGGCCAAGGGGAATGCCTGTGGCACCAGCATCAGGCCCATATACCAAAAGAACTGCGCCATCACCTCCAGCGACAGTCCCTTGCCTATCAGTTCGTCGACGTAGCGCCACAGGAACTGCATCATCAGCACGAACTGGCAGATGAAGAAAGTGCCCACGAACAGCAGTCCGAACTGCTTGACAATGAAAAGGTCTAATTTCTTAATCCGAAACAATGCTCAATCTCTCAATTATCAACTTTTATACGCCACTCACCTGGTGCAGGCGCTCCATGTTGTCGTCCCACAACTCGTGCAGGTCGTCAATGTCGTCGGGCAGGGCATAGTCCGTGACGTACAGACAGAGGTCACCCGTCAGCTCGCTGTGGCCAATGCGCATCTCCCAGTAAGCCTCCGGGTCCTCCTCCTCTACCCAGCGAAGGCGGATGTATTGCTGTTTCTCACGCTCGGCGACGTGCGCCCTCAGTGTATGGTGGTCGGCCCAGAGCTCACCCCATGTCAGCGAGATGATGCCGTCCTCGTCCTCCTCGACACGGTCGGCCAGCCAGCGCTCCAGCCCGTGGATGGTGCTTATCTGCTCCCATACCAGACTCCTCGATTTGGCTGTCAGAGGATACTCTAAATTCAGTCTTTTCTTCTTCATAACCCGTTGGTCGGCGGCTTGATTGCCCAAATACCGTGGCAAAAGTACAACTTTTTTACGAAAAATGAAAATATTTTCCCAATAAAATTTGGCAGTTCGGAAAAAAGTAGTACCTTTGCACCCGATTTCAAGAGAATCACCCCTTGGCGGGATAGCTCAGCTGGTTAGAGCGCATGATTCATAATCATGAGGTCGCCGGTTCAATCCCGGCTCCCGCTACACTGAAAATGAGAGAAAGAAGGCAGTTACGAGACGTTCGTGGCTGTCTTTTTTTGCTCGCGAAAAATGAAGCGTGATGCCTTTTCGCAGTTCGTGGAAAAATAAGTAGGAAACATTTTGGTGGTTCGCTAAAAAATCAGTAATTTTGCAGCCTGTTTTCACTATATAACGTTATATATAATATGTCTGAGAGTAAAAAGATTAAGACGGCACTCGTCTCCGTGTTCCATAAGGACGGTCTGGACGAGCTGCTGAAGAAGCTGAATGAAGAAGGTGTGAAGTTCTTGTCTACCGGCGGTACGCAGAGCTTCATCGAGTCGCTGGGCTACGAGTGTGCCAAGGTGGAAGACCTGACGACGTACCCCAGCATCCTGGGCGGTCGCGTGAAGACGCTCCATCCGAAGGTGTTCGGAGGAATCCTGGGCCGTCGCGACAACGAGGGCGACCGTGCGCAGATGGCGCAGTATGACATCCCTGAGATTGACTTGGTCATCGTAGACCTCTATCCGTTTGAGCAGACGGTGGCCAGCGGTGCCTCGGAGGCCGACATCATCGAGAAGATAGACATCGGCGGCATCTCCCTCATCCGTGCAGCTGCGAAGAACTTCAAGGACGTGGTCATCGTGCCCAGCAAGGCTGAGTACCAGGTGCTGACGGACATCCTGAACAAGCAGGGCGCCGAGACGACGCTGGAGCAGCGCCGTATGTTCGCTACCCGTGCCTTCGGCGTGAGCTCGCACTACGACACCGCCATCAACGCATGGTTTGAGAAATAATAACGACCACGAATTTAACGAATTAATATCATCAAGAATCACGATTGTATCGAATTACTCGAATGTCTGAGCGTAGCATCAATTAGTGTAATTCGTGAAATTCGTGGTTAAAAAAGAATAAAGGTATGGGATTTTTCAGTTTCGTTCAGGAAATAGCCATGGACCTTGGCACTGCCAATACCATCATCATCAGCGGCGACAAGATTGTGGTCGACGAGCCGTCGGTGGTAGCCTTGGACCGTCGTACGGACAAGATGATTGCTGTCGGCGAGAAGGCGAAGATGATGTATGAGAAAACTCACGACAATATACGTACCATCCGTCCGCTGAGGGACGGTGTGATAGCCGACTTCTCGGCTTGCGAGCAGATGATGCGCGGTCTGATTAAGATGGTGCATACGGGTTCTCGTTTCTTCACCACCTCGCTGCGCATGGTCATCGGCGTACCGTCGGGTTCGACGGAAGTGGAGCTGCGCGCTGTGCGCGACTCTGCCGAGCATGCTGACGGCCGTGACGTCTACCTGATCTTCGAGCCTATGGCTGCGGCCATCGGTATCGGCATCGACGTGGAGGCCCCCGAGGGCAACATGATCGTGGACATCGGCGGCGGCACGACGGAGATTGCTGTCATCTCGCTGGGCGGTATCGTGGCAAACACGAGTATCAAGGTGGCCGGCGACGACCTGAACACGGACATCCAGGAGTATATGTCGCGCCAGCATAACGTGAAGGTCAGCGAGCGCATGGCCGAGCGCATCAAGATCAGTGTCGGCTCGGCGCTGACGGATCTTGGCGACGAGGCTCCCGAGGACTACATCGTCCACGGCCCGAACCGCATCACCGCGCTGCCGATGGAGGTGCCCGTGTGCTATCAGGAGATTGCCCACTGTATCGACAAGACGGTGGCACGCATCGAGGCTGCCGTGCTGGCTGCGCTGGAGAACACGCCGCCCGAGTTGTATGCCGACATCGTGAAGAACGGCATCTACCTCACCGGTGGTGGTGCGCTGCTCCGTGGCTTGGCAAAGCGTCTGACGGACAAGATCAACATTCCGTTCATCGTGGCCGAGGATCCGCTGCACTGTGTGGCACGCGGTGCCGGCATCGCCCTGAAGAACGTTGACCGCTTCTCGTTCCTGATGCGATAAACTTTTTTTGATTTGGAGTGAGGAACCTACTTGCTTTCCTGGCAAAATACAACCACTGGCTGCTCTTCGTCTTACTCGAGGTGGCCAGTGTCGTGCTGTTGTTCCGTTACAACAGCTACCAGGGGAGCGTGTGGTTCTCCTCGGCTAACTACGTCGCCGGGCGCGTCTACGAGACGGACGCCGCCGTGCGCTCGTTCTTCAAGCTAAAGACGCTGAACCAGCAGCTGTCGCTGCGCAACTACCATCTGGAACGCCAGGTGACGCAGCTGCGGCGCCTCTATGGCGAGCTGACGGCGGACACCACCGCCCTGGAGCGCGAGGAACAGGCATTCCTGAGCCGTTACGAGCTGATCCCGGCGAAGGTGGTGAGCAACAGCGTAGACCGCGCAGACAACCTCATCACCATTGACCGCGGCAGTGCCGACGGTGTGGAGCGCGACATGGGTGTGGCCTGTGGCACGGGCATCGTCGGTGTCGTCTACATGGTCAGCACCCACTATTCGGTCATCATCCCCGTCCTGAACAGTAGTGCCTCGCATATCAGCTGCAGCATCCGCGGTCGCGGATACTTCGGTTACCTGAACTGGTATGGCGGCGACCCGACGGTGGCGTTCCTTGAGGACGTGCCCCGTCATGCACGCTTCAAGCGCGGCGACTGGGTGGAGACGAGCGGCTACTCGGCCATCTTCCCACCGGGAGTGATGGTGGGACGGATAGAGACCATCTACAACTCGCCCGACGGGCTGAGCTACCGTCTGAAGGTGCGGCTGACGACGGACTTCTCCTGTCTGCGCGACGTCTGTGTCATCGCCGACAAGACGATTGCCGAGCGTTCGCGCCTGATGGAGCAGGTACAGGACTCACTGACGATGAAGCCGGAGTAAACGAAGTTGGAGAAGTAAGAGAAGTTAGAGAAGTAAGAGAAGTTAAAGAATGGCAATAGACATACTGCGACGACTGGCGATGCTGCTGGTACTGGCATTGGCCCAGGTACTGGTGTTCAACCACATCCATCTCTTCGGGTGTGCCATGCCGATGTTGTATGTATACTTCGCCATCACCATACCGCGCGGCTATCCCCGCTGGGCGACGCTGCTATGGTGCTTCGCCCTGGGACTGGTCATCGATATGTTCTCGAACACCCCTGGCGTGTCAGCAGGAGCGCTGACGCTGATAGGACTGTTACAGCCCTACGTCATCGAGCTGTTTATACCCCGCGAGGCACCCGCTACCATGGATGTGTCGATGAAGACGATGGAACCCTCGAAATTTGTCTCGATGGCATCGTTCCTGACGTTCATCCACACCCTGGCGTTCTTCTCGCTGGAGATGTTCTCCTTCACCGACTGGCTGACGTGGGGACTCTGTGTCGTGGGCAGCACGCTGCTCACACTGCTGTTACTGTTGGCTCTTGAGAGTACGCGCAAGGGATGAAGGAGCAGAAGCATGGCCTGGAGTATCGCCGCTACGTCATTGCCGGCATCGCCACACTCATCGTGCTGGTGTACATCGCCCGTCTGTTCCAGCTTCAGGTGAGCAGCGACGACTTTAAGAAGAGTGCCGACTCCAACGCCTTCCTGAAAAAGATTGACTACCCGTCGCGCGGTGTCATCACCGACCGCAACGGTCGTCTGCTGGTGTTCAACCAGCCGGCTTACGACATCATGGTGGTGATGAACGAGGCGAAGGACCGTCTGGACACCCTCGCTTTCTGTCAGGCCATCGGCATCAGTCGTGAGGAGTTCGACCAGCGTATGGCGACCATCAAGAACCCCGCGCTGAACCCCGGCTACTCACGTTTCACGCAGCAGCTGTTTATGAGTCAGCTCAGCGACCGCGACTTCAGCATCTTCCAGGAGAAGATGTACCGTTTCCCCGGTTTCTACGTCCAGCGGCGCAGCATCCGCCAGTACCAGTACCCCGTTGCCGCCCATGTGCTGGGCGATGTCGCTGAGGTGTCGCCGAAGGACATCGAGGCCGATGACTACTACCAGCCCGGCGACTACATCGGCAAACTCGGTGTGGAGCGCTCGTACGAACGGCAGCTGCGCGGCGAGAAGGGTGTGCAGATACTGCTGCGCGACGCCCATGGCCGTATCCAGGGCCGCTACCGCAATGGTGAGTTCGACCGTCGTCCCCGTCCGGGCAAGAACCTGACGCTGTCCATCGACTACCGGCTACAGGCCCTCGGCGAGCGGCTCATGCGCAACAAGATCGGCAGCATCGTCGCCATCGAGCCGTCGACAGGTGAGGTGCTCTGCATGGTGTCGTCGCCCACCTATGACCCGCGCCGCATGGTCGGCCGCCAGCGTTCGAAGAACCATCTGGAGCTGAGTCGTAACGTGTGGAAACCCCTGCTGAACCGTAGTATCATGGGCCAGTACCCGCCGGGCTCGACGTTCAAGACCACCCAGGGCCTGACGTTCTTGAGTGAGGGCATCATCACCCCCGGCACGCAGTACCCCTGTTCGCACGGCTTCAACTTCGGCCGTCTGCACGTGGGCTGTCACGGCCATGCCGCCCCGCTGGCGCTGGTGCCTGCCCTGTCGACGTCGTGTAACGGCTACTTCTGCTGGGGTCTGTACCATATGCTTGGTGCGAAGAAGAAGTACGGCTCCGTGAATAACGCCATGAACACGTGGCGCGACTATATGGTGTCGATGGGCTTTGGCTATGCCCTAGGCGTCGACTTGCCGGCCGAGAAGCGCGGACTGATTCCCAATGCGGAGTACTATACCAAGCACCTCAAGCAGTGGAACGGACTGACCATCATCTCTATCGCTATCGGACAGGGCGAGGTCACCGCCACTCCTCTGCAGATAGCCAACCTCGCCGCCACCATCGCCAACCGCGGCTACTACTACGTCCCCCATGTGGTAAGGAAGGTGGAGGGCGAGCCCCTCGACACGACGTTTACGCAACGCCACTATTCGAAGGCCTCACGCCAGTGCTATGATTACGTCGTGGCGGGCATGAGGGCATCGGCCACGGGCGGCACCTGTCATGGTCTGGCCCATTACGACTTCATGGCGTGCGGCAAGACGGGTACGGCCCAGAACCGTGGCCGCGACCACTCGGTGTTCATGGGCTTTGCACCGATGGACAACCCGAAGATTGCCGTTGCCGTCTATGTGGAGAATGGCGGTTGGGGTGCCGACTACGGCGTGCCCCTTGGCGGTCTGATCATGGAACAGTATATTCACGGAAAACTCTCCGCGGCGTCCGAGAAGCGTGCCGAGGAGTTCTCGCACCGTGTCATCAGCTATGGCGCGCATGATAGGTGAGATAATAGATGAGAGATAAGAGATAATAGATATGGCTGAAGAGAAGAAAGAACAGAGCGTTCTGCGCTCGATAGACTACTGGACGATACTTATCTACGTCGCCCTGCTTGCCTTCGGCTGGCTGAGTGTCTGTGGTGCCAGCTACACCTATGGCGACACCGACATTTTCGCGCTGTCCACACGTTCGGGTATGCAGATCGTGTGGATTGGCACGTCGATGCTGCTCGGACTGGTGTTGCTACTGCTCGACGACAGGTACTACGAGACCTTCGCGTACATTATATATATTGTACTGCTCGTGCTGCTCTTTGCTACTATCTTCAACCCCCATACCATCAAGGGTTCGCGATCGTGGCTCGTGCTGGGGCCGTTGCGACTGCAGCCAGCGGAGTTTGCGAAGTTCGCCACAGCACTGGCGTTGGCGAAGTTCATGAGCGTCTATGGCTACGACATCCACCGATGGCGCGACTTTGCCTCGTCGCTGGCGTTCATCTTCGTACCGATGATGTTTATCGTCCTGCAGCGCGAGACGGGCTCGGCACTCGTCTACCTGTCGTTCTTCCTGATGTTCTACCGTGAGGGAATGCCTGGCAGTATCCTCTTCACCGCCGTCGCGATGGTCATCTACTTCGTCGTCGGCATACGCTACCAGGACGTGATGCTCCTCGGCACGCCCACCTCCGTGGGAAAGTTCACGGTACTGCTGCTGATACAGGTGTTCTCGTCGGCACTGGTCTACGTCTACTGCCAGAACCGCAGCGATGCCTGGCGACTGTTTCTGGGCAGTGTGGGACTGACGCTGCTGGCGCTGGTCTTTGCCGTCTATGTCATCCCCTTCGATGTGGTGTGGATTCAAGTGGCGCTGGCCGTTGTGTTCATCGGCTATCTTGTGTGGCAGGGACTGGGTACGCGGGTGCGTCAGTATTTCTGGATAGCGGTGTTTGCGTTGGGTTCCGTGCTGTTCTTCAATATGGCCGACTACGGCTTGAACCACGTACTGCAACAGCACCAGCGCACGCGTATCAACGTGCTCCTCGGACTGGAGGAGGACCTGCGTGGTGCAGGTTACAATGTCCATCAGAGTGAGATTGCCATTGGCTCGGGCGGACTGGAGGGCAAGGGCTTCCTCAACGGCACGCAGACAAAACTGAAATATGTGCCCGAGCAGGATACCGACTTCATTTTCTGTACCGTCGGCGAGGAGGAGGGCTTCCTCGGCTCTGCCGGTGTGCTGCTGCTGTTCTTGGCACTGATACTCCGTCTGATACATCTGGCCGAACGCCAGCCCTACACCTTCGGCCGTGTCTATGGCTACTGTGTGCTCAGCATCTTCCTTTTCCATGTCTTCATCAACGTGGGCATGGTGCTCGGACTGACGCCCGTCATCGGCATCCCCTTGCCGTTCTTCAGCTACGGCGGTTCCTCGCTATGGGGCTTTACTCTGCTCCTCTTCATATTCCTGCGCATTGACGCCAGCCGCAACCTCGTGCGGCAATGACAGCTGCAGGGGTTCTCTACAGGCTATCCCTTACAGTTTTGACAGACGGATACCGACATCGGCGATGCCCGGCAACGTCTCACGTATCATGTTGTGGCGGATGGCGATGACGACGGAGTCGCCCTCGCTGAGGCTGATGTTTGTCAGCGGGAAGACGTGCTGGTAGTAGTTGACGCCCTTTCCCAAGATGTTTCCGTCTTCGTCGGCCAAGGTGCAGGAAAGGGTGTCGGTGCGTGACACACCGCTGGGTAGCGTGGTCTGCTTGACGATGAGGCTGATGCCCAGGAACGGGTAACGGCTGTTGGTACGCAGCTCCACCGCTTCGTGGAGCACAGCTTCCTGCTGCTGTCGGGGCACATGGAAGAAGAGCGTGTCGTCCTTCTCCCAGCCCGTGGCGGCCGTGTGCTCATAGTGGTGGTAGACGGTACGTGACTTGCAGCCGACAGTGGACAGTGTGGTTGCTGTCAGCAACAGGACCGCCAGTGTGTGACTCCAGCGTCTCATTACTCTTTTCGCTTTCCTCTGTCTGCTCGCTTCTCGCCGCCCTCGGTCTTCTTCTCGCCGCCTTCAGCTTTCTTCTCGTTGCCTTCGGCTTTCTTCTCGCCGTGCTCCTTTGACTTCTTCTTCTTTTTCTTCTTCGCCTTGTCGAAGCGGCTGATGTCGCCGCCGGCAAGGTCGACGGTGACCTTCTGGGGCTTCGGCTTGCCACCCTCGTGGAGCGACTCGGGCTTCTCGCCGTGACGGTTCATGTCGATGATCTGTCGGGCACGCTCGGCGGTGATGGTCTCGAGGTTGGCGGCGATGTTCTTGTCGGTGGAGTAAGTGACCAGTCCGGCGAGGATGTCGCTCTTGAAAAGGTGGTAGTCGCCGTCCAGCGTCTGCAGCACGATGTCGCGTCCCGGCAGACGGCGTCCGGCCTCAATGTAGTCGTCGACTTCGTAGTTCAGGCAGCACTTCAGCTTGGCACACATACCGGCCAGCTTCTGGGGGTTCAGCGAGATGTCCTGGAAACGGGCGGCGTTGGTGGACACCGAGACGAAGTTCTTCATCCATGTGGCACAGCACAGCTCACGGCCACAGGGACCGGTGCCGCCGATGCGTCCTGCCTCCTGACGGGCACCAATCTGCTTCATCTCGATGCGCACGTGGAAAGCAGCAGCCAGGTCCTTGATGAGCTGGCGGAAATCCACACGCTCGTCGGCGATGTAGTAGAAGATGGCTTTCTGGCCGTCGCCCTGATACTCCACGTCGCCAATCTTCATCTGCAGTCCGAGACCCTTGGCTATCTCGCGGCTCTCGATCATCGTCTCGTGCTCGCGTGCCTTGGCCTCGCGGTACTTCTCCATATCGATGTCGCGGGCCAGACGGTACACACGCTTGATGTCGTCGGCCGACTTCAGGTTCGCTTTCTTAATCTGAAGCTTTACCAGACGGCCTGTCAGCGTGACGACGCCGATGTCGTGGCCGGGATTGGCCTCGACGGCAACGATGTCGCCCTTCTTCAGCGGCAGGTTGTTCACGTTGTGGTAGTAGCCCTTGCGGGTGTGCTTGAACTGTACCTCCACCAGGTCGGTGCTCTCGGCATTGCCGGGTACATCGGCCAACCAGTCGTAGGTATTCAACTGACGGTCCTGACGGCCTACTGCCGCAGCGCATAGACCACGGTCGCAGCCAGTTCTTATTTCGTGTTCCTTTTCCATATATCTCTCTTATCTCTTATCTATTATCTCTTATCTCTTATCTCATTTCTGTATGAGCAGTACAATCATCTGCAGGGCGAAGTCGAAAAACACAATCTTCGCGTTGGCGTTCTGTCCGATGTCGCGGATGGCACGGTTGGTCAAGTCGCTAATGGGTAGGATGTTCGCCTCGTTGATGAAACGGGCGAAGTTACGGGCGAAGTCCTCCTCCTGCTGTGTCATGTAGCATAGCTCTTCCTGCTGGAAGTTGTACATGAAGTTCTCGCGGATCATGTGGAGGAAGTAAGTGAGGAACCGCTTCTGCTTCTCACGGCCGAACGATGCCAGCGTGTCGCTCCACTTCCTGAGGTCGCGGACACGACGCTGGTATGCCAGTCGCATGAGCATGATGAAGAGGTCGAGGAACTGCTCGTTCTCCGTACCCACCTGCAACTCCTCCAGCGCCTTCATCCACGAGCCGTTGGCCAGTCGGCTGATGCGCCGTGCCGCCTCCTCGCTGATGCCGCGCCGCTGCTGCAGCGCCTGGGCGATGGTCTCCGCCGGTAGCTGCTTCACGTCGATGCGCTGTACACGGCTGCGGATGGTCTCCAGCAGGCGGTCGGGCTCCTCGCAGACCATGATGAACACCGTCTGCTGCGGCGGTTCCTCGATGAGCTTTAGCAGCTTGTTCGCACACTCGATGTTCATGCGCTCGGGCAGCCAGATGACGCTCACCTTGTAGCCTCCCTGGCTCGACTTCAGACTGAGCTTCCGTACCAGGGCATCGCTCTCGCCGGCGGTGATGATGGCCTGCTGGTTCTCACCGCCCATGGCCGTCATCCACTCGTCCATCGAGAAGTAAGGACCCTGCATGATGAGCTCGTGCCACTCACGGGCGAAGTCGTCGCTGACGGGCTTATGGTCGCTGCTCATCGACGGCAGCTTGATGGTGGGGTAGGTGAAGTGGAGGTCGGGGTGCTCGAGCTTCTGGAGCATCGGCGACTCTTTGACGTCCTGAAGTCCCTGAAGGTTCTTCGGGTCCTTCTGACTGAGCAGGTAGCAGGCGAAGCTGATGGCCAGCGCCTTCTTGCCGACACCCTGCGGACCGCAGAGCATCAGGGCGTGTGGCAGACGCCCTTCGCGGGTCATCTGCAGGAGGCGCTCGCGCACCTCTTCCTGGCCAATCACTTCGTTGAATGTCATATTAAGGCACAAAGGTACGAATTATTATTGATTTTCCATGCGAAACAGGTGGTTTTATGACATTTTTTTGCAAATGAAATGGTAAAAAAGGTCAAATGATAGCTGAGTTAATAAAAACTTTTCGTAACTTTGCGCCATCAAGAGTTACAAACTACTTATCCATTTACTAAAAACCAAACACGTATGAAAGACTTACAGATGTACATCAACGGCCAGTTCTGCGAAAGCTCGAACGGTCAGTGGATTGAAGTGTTGAACCCCTCAACGGAGGAAGTTATCTCCCGACAGCCGGAAGGCACCATCGACGATGTGAACCGCGCCCTCGATGCTGCCCGTGCAGCACAGAAGGCATGGGGCAAGACGCCCGCCATCGAGCGTGCCGGTTATCTGCTGAAGATGGCCGCCGGCATCAAGAAGCGCGAGAAGGAGTTTACGGAGATTATCATGCGCGAGCAAGGCAAGACCCGCACGTGGGCCAGCATTGAGGTGGGCGCCACCATCGCCTACTTCGAGTATATGGCTACTTTCGCCCGCCACATCGAGGGCGAGATCATCCCCAGCGACCGTCCCAACGAGACCATCCTGCTGACGAAGAAGCCCATCGGCGTCGTCGCAGGCATCCTGCCGTGGAACTTCCCCTTCTTCCTCATTGCCCGTAAGGCTGGTGCCGCGCTGATTGCCGGCTGTACCATCGTCATCAAACCCTCGCAGCTGACGCCTGAGAACTGCACGGAGTTTGCCAAGGTCGTCGCCGAGACGGGGCTTCCCGCCGGTGTCATCAACATCGTGACGGGCAAGGGTAGTGTCATCGGCAACGAGATGGCTGGCAGCCCGAAGATCGACATCGTCTCTGTCACGGGTTCCGTCAGCGCTGGTGAGAGCATCATGGCCGCCGCTGCGAAGAACATCACGAAAGTGTCGCTGGAGCTTGGTGGCAAGGCCCCTGCTATCGTCATGAAGGATGCCGACCTGGAGCGTGCCGCCCAGTGGATTGTCGATAGCCGTATCGGTAACAACGGACAGATCTGCAACAACGCCGAGCGCGTATACGTACAGAAAGAGGTGAAGGCCGAGTTCACGAAGATCCTCGTCGACAAGATGTCGAAGGTGAAGGTGGGTGACCCCTGCCAGGATGAGACCGTCGACATGGGACCGCTGGTAGAACAGCGTGCCTTGGAGAGCGTCACCGAGAAGGTGGAGCGTGCCATCAAGCAGGGAGCGAAGCTGCTCTGCGGTGGTCACAGGGTAGGGGAGAAGGGCTACTTCTATGCCGCTACCGTCCTCGACGACTGCCGTCAGGACATGGACATCATCCATGAGGAGACCTTCGGTCCCGTGATACCGTTGATAGAGTTCTCCGACATCGACGAGGTCATCGCCATGGCCAACGACTGCGAGTACGGTCTGGCTTCGAGCATCTTCACCAAGGATCTGAACGTCGCCGTGAAAGCCTGCCGCGAACTGGAGTTCGGCGAGACTTACATCAACCGCGAGCACTTCGAGGCTATCCAGGGCTTCCATGCCGGTGTGAAGAAGAGCGGTATCGGCGGTGCCGACGGCAAGCATGGCGTCGAGGAGTATCTCGTCACCCATGTCACCTATCTGGATACTTATGAGGATATGTAAGCCCATGAAAATCGGACTATTTATTCCCTGTTATGTCGACGCGCTCTACCCCGAGGTGGGCGTGTCGACATATCGGCTGCTCAAGAGCCTCGGTCTCGACGTGGAGTACCCCGAGCGTCAGACGTGTTGCGGACAGCCTATGGGCAATGCCGGGTTCGAACAGATGGCCGAGCCGCTGGCACGGAAGTACGACGAGCTGTTCGCACCCTACGACTATGTCGTCGCACCGTCGGCCAGCTGTGCCGCTTATGTGCGGGTATTCCACCCAGGGCTGCTAGGACGAGCTTGCGCTGCCGCCGCCAAGACCATGGACATCGTGGAGTTCCTGCACGACGTCGTGAAGGTCGAGAGCCTTCCCGCCCGCTTCCCCCACAAGGTGAGCGTCCATAACTCCTGCCATGGTGTCCGCGAGCTGGGGCTGTCGTCGCCGTCGGAGCGTAACATCCCCCGCTACAACAAGATCATCGACCTGCTGCGGCTCGTCGACGGCATCGAGGTGGTGGAGCCCGAGCGTCCCGACGAGTGCTGCGGCTTCGGCGGTATGTTTGCCGTCGAGGAGCAGGCCGTCAGTCGCCGCATGGGCATCGACAAGGTGAAGCGCCACATCGCCACGGGAGCAGAGTACGTCACCGGTCCCGACTCCTCGTGTCTTATGCATATGCAGGGTGTTGCCGAGAAGGAGCAGCTGCCCATCAAGTTCATTCACGTCGTACAAATACTCGCCAACGGCCTTTAGCTGTTACCCTTCTCTTTTTTGTATTTTTACATTTTCTAATTCTTACATTTTCCCAAAGTGAGCACCAGACATTCAAAGGCCGCAGAGGCTTACCAGCAGAAGCCGGAAGTGGTTGAGCGCCACGACAATACATTCTTCGGCGTGCGACAGAAACGCGACCGCATGGCACAGGCCCTGCCCGAGTGGGAGGACTTGCGTAACGCCGCCAACCAGATCAAGAGGCACACCATCACCCATCTGGCCGACTATCTCGAGCAGTTCGAGGCGAACGCCCAGAAGAACGGCGTCCACGTACACTGGGCGAAGGATGCCGATGAATACAACGCCATCGTCTACGACATCCTGTCGTCGCACAACGTCAGGAAGGTGGTGAAGAGCAAGAGTATGCTCACCGAGGAGTGCCATCTGAACGAGAACCTCGAGGCAAAGGGCATCGACGTCATCGAGACCGACCTCGGCGAGCGTATCCTGCAGATGATGAAGCTGGCACCCAGCCACATCGTCATGCCCGCCCTCCACGTACACCGTGAGGACATCGGCGACACCTTCCGCAAGCTGATTCCCAACTACGACGAGATTGCCGCCTCCTATAGTGCTGTCGGCGGTTCCGTCACCGACGAGAACGACCCCACGTTCCTAACCTACGTCGCCCGTATGCATCTGCGCCAGCAGTTCATGGAGGCCGATGCCGGCATGACGGGCGCCAACTTCGGCGTGGCCGCCACGGGCGATGTCGTCGTTTGTACCAACGAGGGCAATGCCGATATGTCGACCGCCATCCCCAAGCTGCACATTGTCTCGATGGGTATCGAGAAGCTTGTCCCCGACTATGCGGCAGTGGCTGTCTTCCAGCGCCTGCTGGCACGCAACGGCACCGGCCAGGAGACAACCGTCTACACCAGCCACTTCCGTGGCCCGCGTCCTGGCGGCGAGATGCACATCGTCCTCGTCGACAACGGCCGCAGCAGCATCCTTGGCAACGTGGAGCACTGGCAGACGCTGAAGTGTATGCGCTGTGGTGCCTGCATGAACACCTGTCCTGTCTACCGGCGCTCGGCGGGCTATAGCTACACCTATTTCATTCCCGGTCCCATCGGCATCAATCTCGGTATGCTGCGTAACCCGCGTGAGTTTAGCGACAACGTCTCTGCATGCTCGCTCTGCTGCTCTTGCGACAATGTGTGCCCCGTACAGGTGGATCTCTCGTCACAGGTATACCGTTGGCGCCAGCAGCTCGACGCTTTGGGCAAGGCCGATCCGATGAAGAAGACGATGTCGCGCGGCATGAGTATGCTCTTTAACCATCCGAAGCTCTATACCAGTGCCCTGCGTCTGTCGCCTATCGTCAACTGGATGCCCGGCTTCGTCATGCAGTCGGCGCTGAACCCCTGGGCGTACGGTCACCAGATGATGAAGTTCCCGAAGAAGTCATTCCATGAGCTGTGGAAGGAGTTGGGAGATTGAGAGATTGAGAAATTCAAAGATTGAGAAATGAGTACAAAAGACGAGATATTACAGAGACTGCGCAGCAACACCCGTGAGCAATACGCTATGCCGGACCTCTCGCAGTTGACGCCGATTACGTTCGACGACCCCGTGGCGGAGTTCATCCGCAAGACCACTACTATTGCCGGTGCCAAACTCCTTGAGATGAAGGCCGGCGACACGCTGGACGCTGTCGTCTACAGGGCATATCCTGATGCCAAAGTCATCGCCAGCAACGTCCCCGGCGTTGAGGCGCAGCTGAATCCCGACACGGCCACCATCGACGAGCTGGAGAAGGCCGACGTCGGCGTGATTGAGGGTAAGATTGGTGTGGCGGAGAACGCCTGCGTCTGGATTCCGCAGGCCATGAAGGAGCGTGCCGTCTGCTTCGCTTCTGAACAGTTGGTCATCGTCCTGCGCCGCGATGCCATCGTCAACAATATGCACGAGGCATATGCCCGCATCGCCGCATCGCAGGAGTTTTTTCAGGAGTATAAGTTCGGAACGTTCATCAGCGGCCCCAGCAAGACCGCCGACATCGAGGGCGCCCTCGTCTACGGCGCCCAGGCGGCGCGAGGCGTCACCGTTGTGCTACAGCTTTAACCGGCGAAAAACGCCCGAGAGGAATGCCTCTCGGGCGTTTTACATTGTTTAACATAGAAGCTAGCAAATAAAACCTTTTATTTTTTCGATTTCGGAAAAAAAATCCTATCTTTGCATCGTAAAACGAAAAAGAATCAGACTTGTTTGCTGCACGCGCAATGAGGGCAGAGTTAGCAAGGAATTTACCATAGCCACCATTGTACTAGACGAAGAGCAAATGAGAATTAGAATACATTTCATCCTGGTAGCGTGCTTACTGCTGACGTGTTGCACGAAGGAAGGCGATACCATCTACCAATGGGATCCCGACGAGCCGACGGCCAGCACGGCGCCGCTCGTCACCGTGATCTATGGCACCGATGCCCTGGGCGACCGCTCCTATAGCGACCTGATCTATCAGGGCGTGGAGGAAGCCGCTGCCAAGTACGGCTTGCGTACCATGCAGCTCTCGCCAACCAGTTACCAGGAGGGCCTTGGCTACCTTCAGAGCATGTTCCAGGCTGTCAAGAGCCAGTCCGACACCATTCGCCGGCTGTATATCGTTGAAGCTTCCGGCTACGACGACTACATCCGTCAGAACAGTCACTTCTTCGACAGCAATCCCTATGCCGACCTGCTCTACCTGGAGACGCCCAAGCCCCTGGCCAGCGGTGGTTCCACGCTCTACCTGCCCTACTACGGGGCCATGTACGAGGCAGGCGCCATCCAGCCCGTCTTCAACAGCACCGCCACCCTCATCCTCTCCAACCCCGAGGACGCCACGGTGACGGGAGCCGCCAAGGGCTTTGCCGACGGATTCAATACAGACTACTATACCTATAGGGAGAAACAACTCCAGACCATCTACCTGGCCCGGAAGTCCGGCGAGGGCTACAACATTCCCGACTCCACGGCGCTCCGCATCCTCGGCGAGACCAACGGCACCATCGTCCCCATCTGCGGCGGTTCGGGCTACACCATGATATACCTCGCCGAGATCCTGTTGAGTCCGTCTTATGTGGGGATTGACGTTGAGAATGTCTCATGCAGATTGTCGGTTGTCAAGCACATCGACCGCGCCGTAGGGCTCTGCATCAGCCAGTGGCGTTCGCCCGAGGGCATGCCCAAGCACCAGGTGTTGGGGCTGAAGGATGGCTATACGGGAGTGGCCATTCATTTGAGTGCAGACGACATCTGGTATCCCACCTATCAAAAATATATAACCGAGGCGTTGCGCCAGCAGATTCATGAGGATGCCATCAGAAAGGAGGAAGCTTATGATGAATAAGGGAATTAAAGGCGTGTGGGTTTGGACAGCACTATTCACTATGCTCTGTTCACTATTCACGAGTTGCAAGACGGAAGACGATACCATCATCATCCAGCAGCAGCACAAGTGGATCGACAAGAAAGTGGCGGTGGTCTATCCCAACCGCAGCGCCCACACCAAGGCCCAGCTGGAGCGCACCGCCAAGTGGTTCCTCGACAACTTCCAGGAGGCCCAGCTCTCCGGCGATGTCTGCGTGCGCCTGCAACTCGACTGGTACGACGAGCTCACCAGCGACCTGAATACCCTGAGCACCAGGCTCGCCAACGATACTAACATCGTGGCCATCGTCGGTCCCTTCAACAGCAGCAGCCTCGAAGTCTTCGCCCAGGCCTGCCAGCAGACCGAGAAGCCCCTCATCGCGCCGACCGCCACCAGCGAGGAGATCATCCGCCGCTATGCCGTGCCCACCAAGACCGGCACCCGCACCGTGCGCCCCTTCCTCTGGTCGCTCACCGAGAGCGACGTGGCCTTCGCCGAGGTCGTCATGACGGCCTACGCCACCCTCATACAGAAGTACGACCTTTCGACCGCTAACGCCACCCTCTTCGCGCCCGCCGATGTCTATGGCAAGACCTTCGCCGACTGGGCGCCCTTCCAGGCCGACAACCTCGACATCGACCTGACCGTCAATCCCCAGTACACCTCTACCGACGACCTCTTGCAGCAAATCAAGCAGACACTCTATTCCGGTACTGGTGGGGAGGATATCGACAATGTCTTACACGCCAATTTCTGCGTCATCGAGAGCTTCGACCAGCTCTGCAAGGTCACCGCCTGGCGCCGCAAGTGCTACGTGGACCACTTTGTCAATGAAATCGACAAGACCAACACCATCCCCTACGACGACCCCGCCTTCGACGAGGCGGCAGATGCCATCGAGATCACCTTCCGCACCTATTTTGCCCTGAGCGACTTCAGCCAGGAAGAGATCAACGCCCTCACCGAGCGGCAGCGCGCCATGCTGCAGTCCTACCAGGGCTTCTCACCCTATGCCGACCCAACCACAGGCTTTGAGATCAGCTACGAGCAGAAGTTCGGCGTCAAGCCCACCTTCGAGGAGTGCAAGTTCTACGACGGCCTCATGCTCGCCGCCTTCGCCTGCTACAGACAGGTCCACGCCAGCCAGACAGCCGCCAGCGAGTCCGAAAACGCCAGGAACATCGCCTTCAACCAGGCCATCTACGACATCACCTTCCCCAACGCCGACGCCAGTCTGAGCGCCTCCGTCTGGAACGCCTCCGCCATGGAGCTCTACCTGCGCTCGCTGAAGAGCGGCCTGGTGCCCAAGTTCCGCGGTGCCTCGGGCAACATCGCCTTCGATGCCGAGACCTGTACCGCCGCTGCCGGCACCACCTATGTGCATTGGCAGATCATCGACGGCAAAATCCACAACAGGCGATACTTCAGTTCCGACGGCAGCCACCGCGCAGGCGAGGCCACCGTGGCATGGAACTACCTCTACGACGAGAATACCGCCCAGCAGCGCTTTGCCGCGCAGGCCCTCGATCAGGATGCCGGCATCGACTACGCCCCACTCACCGGCCAGTACGCCCTGATAGTACACGCCAGCGAGGGCTTTACCAACTACCGCCATCTGGCCGACGCGCTCAACGTCTATCAGCTGCTGCGCCGTAGCGGCTTCGACGACGACCACATCATCCTCATTGCCGACCGCTCAATAGCCGACGACCCGAAGAACCCCGAGCCAGGCACTGTCCGCACCAGCCCCGATGGCCCCAACCTCATGCAGGGTGTCCAGATTGACTACGATGCCGCCAAGCTCACCGCTGCCGACGTGGCAAGCATCCTTTCAGGCCAGCAGAGCGACAAGCTGCCTGTGGTCATCCCCCCCGATGCAGGTCATAACGTGTTCTTCTATTGGAGCGGACACGGCCGCAATAACGAGCAGGGTGGCTCCAATGAGTTCGTCTGGCGCAACGATCCTGCTAGCCAGGGGTTCACAGCTGGTCTCATGTGGAATACCGTCAGCCGCATGCAGAAGCAGGCCGCCTATCGCAAACTGCTCATCGTGGCCGAGCCCTGCTTTGCCGAGTGTGTCGTCAGCGGCCTCGAAGGCATCCCCGGCGTGCTCGCCATCACCGGTGCCAACGCTCAGGAACAGTCGTGGGCCGACAACTGGAACCGCCAGGGCTCGTTCTGGATGTGCGACCGCTTCAGCAGCAACTTCGTAGAGTCTGTTGCCGACAATCCCGCCCAAACCTATCGCGACCTCTTCCTCTACTGTGCGCAGCACACCCTCGGCTCCCATGCCCGAATCATCAACGCCGCCCACTTCGGCAATCTCTATCGCACCAGTCCCAAGGAATTCGTGAAAAAATAAACATATACATTATTTAATTATTAAAGCCATGATACAAAAAACAATCAAACTTTTGATGTTAGCCGGAACGATGATTCTGGCAAACACGATGCTGATGTCGTGCTCTGACGATGACAGCTCATCAAGTCCATCGACAAACATCGGTGCGTTTAATTATCAGAGTCTGATATCCTGCGGTGGAATGCAGACAGTAATGATGCTCGACAGCCTGTCGAGTGAAGTCAAGACTGTCAGCAGCAGCCAAGAATGGATTAAGGTAAGCCCGGCTGTTTCTGCCGACGGCCGACCCTGTGTCAATCTGAAGGTAGAAGAGTATGCCGGCGACAAAGACCGCAAGGGGTCCTTCGAAGCCAGCGATGCCGACGGCAATGTGGCTAAGGTCACCATCACCCAGGGCACCAAATGCCTGAGCGACCTAGACACTGGCGGCAATGCTGAGGACTGGTTTACAGACTGGGATCAGTTCAAGACGATTAAGTTGGCTGGCATGACCGACCCCGTCAACACACCGTGGAACAATCCTCAAACTGATGCACATTCATCAATTACACACGTGACGAAGGCGCAAGGTTGGGAAATGGCTTTCAGCTACATGAACAACCCTGCTGAGCCTGACCGCCGCTACTTTGCACTCTACAACCGCTATCTGGGCATCCTGCGCGTGTTCTGCTATGTGCCTACAGGACAAGTGCCTGATGGCGAGCCTTACTTTGAAGTACAGCTGGGCAGTGCTTCACCGTCAAGTAACAAGACCTACTATCCGTACTACAACTCTATCGGCTACAGCATTCCTACCAACAAGAATGCAAGCAACATCGACTTTAATGCCGATTTGACGGGTATGGGCACCACGACGTTCCATTTCTTGGTAAGTCCCTACACACGCTCGGTGACCAAGACTGTCAGCGTGGGATGGAACGTCTTTGACATCAATATGCATGGCTATGTGCCCGAGGGTGCCCGCTGGCGCGACCAGCCGAGTGATGGCGAGTGTCTCTACGTCAAACTGGTCAGCAAGAGCAATGTAACCGCTGATTTCTATGGATCCTTCAGCGGCGTTCTTGATGGCACTTACATTGCTCCTGAGATTAAACAGCATGGAGGCATTTCCTCTGCTGAGGGTATCTGCTCTACGCTCAACATGATCGGACAAGTGGCAAGCGCCATCCAGGGAGGAGGAGCCAGCGACTATGCCATGAAGACTCATGCGAGAAACCAATTCAATGCAAGTGGTGCGGCCACCACATTCGACAAGGCTTTCATGGGTGCACAAACGGCTTGTATGGTTGTAGGAATTGCCACGACGGTGGCTTCTGCCATATACAAGGCTACAGAAACTGTTACCCCAGAATGGTATGACACCATTCCCGGTAAGATTAGCATGAACATGAACGGTGTCATTAACCTTCAGGGCAAACTGTCTGAGTGGAAGGGAAACAGCTCGGCCAGTGTCACCGTTGAGAAAAGGCAGCTGGAAAGCATGAACAAGGAAGGTCACTTTGGCGAGGGTGTAATCGGTCTTGCCGAGGAACCCGTCATCGTTGTTGCCAAGGAAGATATTATGGGCGATGTAGACAGATGTTTCTTCGACATCCAAGGTAACAGGTACGAGAACAGCGATGTTGAGAACTATGCCCTGCGCCTCATTTCTTTCCTCGACCCCACCAGCATCAAACTCAATCTGAACACAAAACTGTTTGATGACCTGGGCGGTATTACCGACATTGTCATCACACCAACCTGGGGTGTCATTCCCAAAGCAACACACGGATATACCGACGCTATGCGTCGAGCCATCAGTATGGAGGCACGACCCACCATCCGCCTTGCCGGAAGCAAGACCTCTGGTACACTGACCCTGAACAGCAATAGTGACATACGTCTGCACAAAGTACTGACAACCGAACTGATGAATACGGAAATCGATGACGCTGACACCAAGGATAATTGCAAGATAATACAGCAAACAGGAAGCGACATTCGATACTATGGCCGTACGTGGGTAAAAGGTGGAAAAGAGTTGATACCTCAGCCACAGATTTTTGTACCCTATAAGGACGGCTATGCCTTCGACATTGAGGTTCCCGACATTATCGTAGGCTTGCACATCTGTGTCAACGTGAAGAACGCCAACCCAACAGCCGACAATCCACAAGACTGTTTCGTCTATTCGCTGCAATACATACCGAAGATCAAACTTGTCAGCCGTGCTGAGTTGAAGAGCTACTACGAGAAGCTGAAGGACTGCCAGAGACGTTGGCAGCCGAAGGACAGCATGGATGACGAGCCGGCAGGCTATTTGGAGAACAATAAGTCTGTACCGTTCTACATGCCTCTCTTCTGCATGCAGAAGACACTCGACATGTTGAAGAAGGTAACGGAATAAAAACAAGCATAACTTTAAATACTGACCTATATGAATAAAGTGAATTTCAAAACAATGCTGCTGGCAGGGCTCATGGCCCTGACCGGCGCAGCAGGCTTCACCGCTTGTAGCGACAGCGATGATGACAATAATGGATCTTCGGACAATCCCGATGGTCAGAAAATGGTTGCTTTCGACGATCTCAGCTATTTCCAGAACAGCATCGTCATTGTGGATTCCTTGGGAAACTTCATGCAGCGCAGCTGCGGCGAGCCACTCTACAAGAATGACACCACACACGTCTATATCGGCGTAGAGAGCCTGGAGGAGGCTCGCGAGATATTTGACTATTGGTTGGCTCCTGATGTAGAGGTGAGGACTCAGACGCCCTCTACCTCTAATGTGACTGCCACGCTGACCGACAAGGAGGGCAATACTCAGGGCGAGGTCTATTTCAAGGCGAGTACCGGCGGCGCCAGCATTGCCGAGGTGACCACCACGGCACCGGTGCGCCACTTCAGTCAAATCAGCTTTATCCCCAACAGCGCCTGGCCACACAATGTACAGCCGGGAATATACGTTAAAGGTGAGATTATCACTACAAACGTAGCCTATGAGGTAAAGGATAATGTTGTCGTTATGAAAAGCATGAATATGGTTTGTGTCCGTAGCCAGGCTAATGGCATCAAGGCGATGCTAGTAGGAATTTCAAATGAGACACTTAGGACCTACTATTATTCCGGCAGACGCAAAATCTGGAACCATGATAACTTCCGCACTAATCTCGCAACTGAAAGTTTAGCTCGTGAGGCCAGCCAAATAATGAAGAAATCCTGGAACTTCTTCGTGAATAGATTTCAAGAGGCTGGCGAAGGACCGCTTGATGCCAAAGAAGAGTACTGGCTGAACGACTATGAATGGCATACTTCTTATGGAAGTATGTCTGCCATTAATCTCAGCACCTCCGAAACAAACATCTATGACGTTCAGAATCGTGACCGTTTGTTCTACGGTATCTATATAAAGATTATAGATGAGTTGGTTGACGTCACACCTATACAATATCTGGAATGTTCGTGGGATGGAGCCAACGTCAAGGAAGAAACAAAGACTTTGGAAACATACAATGAGCTAACAAGCAAAGGTGATACGTATGATCTCCAAGGAGATTGGTATGTGGTGAAAAGAAACGATGTGAAGATAGATAAGATTAATGTGGTAGGTACGGGCAACCACCTCGTACTCTGCGACGATTCAAAGCTCAAAGTGAAGCATCTGAATATCGGAGAGGGCGCAGAACTTACCATCCATTGCGGTCCTAAGAAAAATGGTTTACTCGACGTGGACAATAGAAGCACCATAGAAGATGCTGCCGGCATCGGCGGACTCGACAACCAGTCGATGGGCACCCTCATCATCCATGGCGGTAAAATCGAATCTCGTGGCTATACCCATGCAGCCGGTATCGGTGGTGGTGATGGAGGTCATGGCGGCACCATCGTCGTCTATGGCGGCGATATCACGGCCTTTGGCGGTGAAGACGCTGCTGGTATCGGCGGCGGCGAGGACGGTAGAGGTGCCAACATCACCATCTATGGCGGTAATATCTATGCCAGTGGTAAACGTTCCTCTCTTGTTAACTATGGCGTTGGTGCGGGGATCGGCGGCGGTCAGGACGCTGGCGGCGGCATCTTCACCATGTACAGTGGCGAAGTGCATGCCGAGGGCGGTGTGAATGCTGCTGGTATTGGTGGCGGCGAGGACGGCGAGAGCGGCCCCATCACCATCTACGGTGGTAAAGTCCAAGCCCATGGTGGTGACTGCGGTGCCGGCATCGGTAGCGGATTCGCCGCCAATAGCAACGATATCACCATCTATGGTGGCAACATCGAGGCATACGGTGGCAATAATGCCGCAGGCATCGGCACCGGCCAGGAGGGTAAAACTTCGAATATCATCTCCGGCACCATCGATATTCGCGGCGGCACGGTCTATGCCGAAGGCAAGGGTTATGGCGCAGGTATCGGTGCGGGCCGTGAAGCCACCTGCGGCACAATCGGGATTGCCGGCGGTCGCGTGGATGCGCATGCCGGCAGCGCCTGCGGCAACTGGAGCGGTGCCATCGGTTCCTACCACTCTGAACATGAGGACGGATGCCATATAGGCTGGGCCGGTTGGCAACGCATCTACATCGGCGCGTGCATGAGACTCTGGACCTACTCGCCAGGTATTGGCGTCATCGAGAACGTGCACTACACCGAGAACTGGTGGAACTTCGTACACCAGCGTCCGCAGGTTGCCTTCGGAGAATGCAACCACGTAGACGGAGCATACGATATAACGAACTGCCCGTACTGCCACTCATACACCTTGAAGCTGGAATAACAATCGGTCGTCCTTACGCCCCCATCAACCAAATAACAATCAAATGCCAGGAGGGACAGGTCAGTGGCAGATAATCTGACCTGTCCCTCTGGCATCTCTACTTGTACGCGTCGCGTCGCGCCATCCCCCATCCCTCCAGCATCGCCATGTAGTCCAGGGCGTGGGGACCGGCCTCGACGATGGCCATTGCACAGCCCAGCTGCATCCAGCGGTCCCCCGAACGACGGATGTTCAGCGGGTTGTTGTTTCTTATTGCTCTTGGTTGCATAATTATGAATTGATTGATTGATGAATCTCACAAATGACGCGCCTAAATGGTTATAAAGTGATGATGCCAGTTTTGTGATAGAGAGCCGGCGCAGTACCTTCATACTGCACTAACCTCACTGAGGACATTTGATAGCATACAAAAAATTACGCTGCAAATCGGAAAGATTTGCAGCGTAATTTGATTTTGTTACTCCTGATTCACAGCAGCCGCTTGGTGACTTCGACCACGGAGTCGACGGCCGAGACGGTGTAGAAGTGGATGTCGCGGATGCCGTGCTGGTAGAGGTCGCGACATTGCTCCGTCGTCCATTCGATGCCCAGCTGACGGGCATCCTCGTCGGTCTTGCACTTTACAATCTCGCTGGCCAGCGGCTCAGGAATGTCGCAGTGGAACGTCTTTGGCACCACCGTCAGCTGCGAGAGCTTCGCCATCGGCTTGATGCCGGGAATGATGGGAATGGTGATGCCCATCTGTCGTGCCTGCTCCACGAAGTCGTAGTATTTCTGGTTGTCGAAGAACAGCTGGGTCACGGCATATTGTGCGCCGAGGTCCTGCTTCTCCTTCAGATACTGCATATCCCTCTCCAGGTTCGGTGCCTCCTCGTGTTTCTCGGGGTAGCAGGCCACACCGAAGTCGAACTTCTTTCCCGGATTTTTGATGGGCGTGCCGTCGGCGAAGAAGCCCTCGTTGAAGCGCTGCACCTGACGGATGAGCTCCGTGGTATGCGCATGACCGCCGGGTGTCGGCGTGAAGCGGCTGTCCTCTTTCGCCTTGTCACCGCGTAGCAGCAGCAGGTCGTGGATGCCGAGGAACTGCAAGTCTATCAGTTCGTATTCTATATCCTCCACCGTGGCGCCGCTACAGATGACGTGTGGCTGGACGGGGATATTGTAGCGCTGCTGGATGGCGGCAGCGATGGCGATGGTGCCGGGGCGGCGGCGCACGCGGCTACGCTCGAACTTGCCGCCCTCCAACTCACGGTAGACGAATTCCGAGTGGTGGGTGGTGATGTTGATGAAGGCGGGCTCCAGCTCTGCCAGCTTGTCGATGTCGGCAAACAGGCGTTCCGTGCCCGTGCCCTTCAGCGGCGGCAGCACCTCGAACGAGAACTGCCTGTCGCGTGTATGTCTGTTGATAATCTCTGTTACGCTCATAATTCGCCGCAAAGGTACTACTTTTTTGGGGAAGTTGACGAAGTTCGAGAAGTTAAAGAAGTTAAAGAAGTTAAAGAAGGAGCGTTTTCTGCGGAAAAATAGTATTTTTGCAGACGTTATGGAGCGCAAACAGATTACTTTCGACACGTTTATCCGTGGTGTGCTGGCGGCGGCAGTCGTCGTCGGCATCGTCATGCTGCTCAACCGTCTGAGTGGTGTGCTGGTACCGTTCTTCCTGGCATGGCTGGTGGCTTACCTGCTGTTCCCCTTAGTCAAATTCTTCCAGTACCGCTGTCGGATGAAGTACCGCATCGTGGCCATCCTCGCCGCCTTCCTAGTGACGGGAGCGGTGCTCACGGGGGTGTTCATGCTGATGATTCCGCCTATGATTGAAGAGGGCGGCCGCGTGGGCAGCCTCATCATCAACTACGTACAGACGGACGCGACGATGAGCAACATACCGCGGATGCTGCAGCAATACATCCATGAGAATATCGACATCGAGCACGTGAAGAAACTGGTGACGCAGGATGGCTTCATCGACACCGTGAAGGAGACCATCCCGAAGGTGTGGGCGGTCATCGCTCAAAGCCTGAGCATCGTCTCGAGTGTGCTCACGCTGACCATGGTGGTGCTCTACACGCTGTTCATTCTGCTCGACTACGAGGAGCTCACCGGCGGATGGGCACAGCTGCTGCCTTACCGCTACCGTCCCTTTGCCCAGCGGCTGGTGGCCGATGTTGAGGAAGGCATGAACAAGTACTTCCGCGGTCAGGCGTTGGTGGCCCTCTCTGTGGGTATTCTCTTCTCCATCGGCTTCCTCATCATCGGCTTCCCCATGGCCATCGGACTGGGACTGTTCATCGGCTTGCTGAACATGGTGCCCTACCTGCAGCTTGTGGGCTTCATACCGACCATCATCCTCGCCATCGTCAAGGCGGCGGACACGGGACAGAACTTCTGGTTCATCATGCTCATGGCACTCATCGTCTTCGCCGTGGTGCAGATTATCCAGGACACCATCCTCACGCCGAAGATCATGGGTCACGTGACGGGCTTGAACTCCGCCATCATCCTCCTGTCGCTCAGCATCTGGGGCTCGCTGCTCGGCATTCTGGGCATGATCATCGCCCTGCCGATGACGACACTCCTCATCAACTACTACCAGAAGTACGTGATAAAAAGCGAGAAACGAGGAAGGAGGAACGAGGAAGGAGGAACGAGGAAGGAGGAATGAGGAACGCTACTTCTTGCCGAGGAGCGTCAACATGGTCTTCGCCTCTTCGTCGCCCTCGGCGGCTTTCTTGCGAATCTTGTCGAGTATCTCCTTGCCGTGCTTCTCGTCGCTGACGGCTTTCTTCAGCCACGACTTCGCCTGTGTCTGGTCGGCGGCAACACCCTTGCCCTTGATATAGGCCTTGGCCAGCTGGTACTGCGCCTTGGCATAGCCCTGCTTGGCCGACTTCTGGAACAGCGCGAAGGCCTTCTTGCGGTCTTTCTCTACACCGTAGCCCTCCTTGTAGCACATCCCCAGCCGGTATTGCGCCTTCTTGTGGCCCTTGTCGGCGGCGGCCTTCAGCTTGGGTATGGCCTTGTCGTATTGCTCGGCATCGTAGTAAGCCTTTCCCTCGTCGTAGAGGGCCTTGGCTGTCTGTGCGCCGGCGCCTATGCAGAGCATCAGCGCCAGCATCATCGTCAATAGTCTTTTCATGTTTTTGTTGTTGATGTTGTGTTACTTTTTTACCTTTTTACTTTTTTACCTTTTTCCGTCCGTTACTGATGTAGACGCCCTTGCCGGGACGATCCACCTTCACGCCGCTAAGCGTGTAGTAGCCGGCGCTTTGTGGCTGCGTGCCAAGGGCGTTGACGGCCGTGGTACCCTGCTCGGGCTTGTCGCCCAGCAGGCGGACGTAATAGAGACCGGGTATCAGCGTCGACGACGAGGCTGTCAGCTTGACGACGAACTTCTCCTTCGGCGTGCCGTCCTTGTTCACGGCGACGGCTGCCGGCAGGGGGAACTCCGCATTGTAAAAACCGTTCTCGGAACCGGCAACGCTCTCGGCCACGGTGATGTCGGCTATCTTCGTGCCGTCGACGGTCAGCGTGCCCTTGCGCCCCTTGTCGGCGGTGGTGAAGCGCAGCATGACGCTGAGGTTCTTGGTCGCACCGTCGGGGTTGTAGAGGGTGTACTGTATGTAGCCGTTGGCACGGGCATCGCGGTATGACTCACCGTTGTATGTGCCCGTCGACGAGTCGCTGCTGTGCTTGCTCTCGTGACCGGCCTCGCTCTGCTGCTCGCCGGTGGCCACGTAGTCCAGCGTGCGGGCCGTCAACGCGGCGGCGGCAGCCTCGGTCTTTGCCATGTCGCTCTTGGCGAAGTTAGCAGGCGTCTGCTGGTACCAGTAGCACATATAGCGGGCGTGGTGAATCTGGTAGAAGGGCTGCAGCGTGAGCGTCGTCCAGTGGTAGCTGTCCACGCCTTGACGGCTGGCATCGATGGTGAACGTGAGCTTCGACAGGTCCTGGGGGGTGATGCGCTCCAGCACGGTGGAACGGGTGCCGATGAGCAGCGGCGACTCCAAGAGGTTCAGCTGGCGCCCCACGGCGGCCGGTGAGTGGTCCATGCGGCCCTCGCCACCGTACTCGTTCTGCAGCTTTTCATACTTCAGCCCCGTCGTCTTGGCCTCGGCACTCGTCGTGGCGGTGGTCTGTGCGCCGAGCAGGATGGGCCCAAACTTGAAGGCGATGTAGTCCGTATAGTTCGGACAGGCCTGGTAGCGCAGCTCCATGGGCAGCCACACCTTGATGACGTCGCCCTCCTGCCACGTGCGGCTGATGGTGACGTAGCTGGCCTTGCCCTTGGTAACGGTAGCCTCCACCCTCTCGCCGTTGACAAAGACGTCGTACTCCTTGCCCGCCCATGCCGGGTGGCGCACGGCGATGGCGTAGTCGCCAGCCTTGTCGACGGTGATCTTCGTCGTGGCCGTCTGCGAGGTGGGGATGTTCGAGGCAACAGGGTCGATGGCGGGGAAGAGGGTCTCTTGGGTGACGGCGAAGTGGTCACTCACCAGCTTCGACGGCGTGAAGAGGTTCACGTAGAGTGTCTTCTCCCCATCGTGGGTGTAGATGAAGTGGCCGTACTTGGAGTGGTTCTCCATGCCCGTGCCCACGCAGCACCACATACCCTTGTTCACCTGCGAGTAGATGCGGTAGCCCTGGGGACGCAGCGTGGTGAAGTAGACATAGCCCCCCGTCTTCGGGTCCTGTGTCGAGAGGATGTGGTTCCACATCGTCTGCTCGTAGAAGTCCGCGTACTTGGCGTCGCCGGTGCGGTCGCCAAGCATCTCCGAGAGCTTCAGCATATTGTTTGAGTTGCACGACTCCGGTCCCTCCGCCTGGTCTATGTAGCGGTTGCTGTTACCCTTCGACAGGAAGTGCTCAGCCACGGAGTTGCCGCCGATGCAGACGGTACGGTTCTGTGCCACGTCCGTCCAGAAGTTCTCGGCCGCCTTCTTGTATGATGTCGCCGTCTTGTCCAGCTCGTAGATGCGCTCGAAGCCGATGTACTTCGGCACCTGCGTGTTGGCGTGCTTGCCGTCGAGGAACGTCGTGTTCAGCGACTGCATATTGTTGATCATGTCCTTGTGCGAGTACTTCTTCGCCGCCGTCAGGTACTTCTTGTCGCCAAAGAGGTGGTAGGCGTCGAGCAGCGTCTCGTTCATGCCGCCGTGCTCACAGCCCAGGAATCCCTGGAACGCGCTCTCCGACACCTTTGCCACAAGGTTCACGCTCCAGTCGCTCAGCTTGCGGAACAGCTCCTTCGCCACCTCGCTGCCGGCGTAGACATAGGCGTCGCGCAGTCCCGCGAGCACCTTGTGCTGGCAGTAGAACGGCACCCAACCCCAGTTCTCCTGGATCTTCGTCAGGTCGCCCTTGTACAGCGCCTTCCACGAGTCGTTGATGGGCTGGCCGCCGATGAAGCCGTAGAGTCCCTCGGTGTTCGCATCGTACTGGTCCTGACAGTCCTTCAGCACCTCGAGCATATAGTCCAGACGCTCCTTCAGCTTCGTGCGCTGACTCTCGTCGTGGCTCGCGGCGTAGGCCAGTGCCAACGCCGTCAGGTAGTGGCCGCCGACGTGGCCGCTGAGGTCGAAGCCGGCGTCGCCGCCCCAGTTCTTGAAGTTAGGGTGCTTCGTCAGCCACTGGTAGTACTTGCTCTTCTTGTCCGTCGTCGATGATAGTCCCGACTGGCGCACGAACGGCGTCAGCAGACGGTCCACGTCGTACTTCAGCAGCAGCTCGATGTTCTTGTCCATCGCCGTCTTCATCGGGCCGTCCAGCAGCGTCACCTCCTGCATGTCGAAATGTTTCGGGTACAGCAGGCTCTGTGCCGTCGCCGTCAGCGTCATGGCCAACAACGCGCCCGTCACCATCATTTTCCTAATACTTATGTTCACTTTCATCTTCCTTTGTCTCATCGTTCACACATTATTTATAGTTTCGGGGACAAAGATACGAAAAGTCGAGTGCAGAACAAAAGATTTTAATCTTTTTTATGCCTAGACGGAGTATCTTCGCGCTCGGCTCTGCCGCTTCGAAACTTTTCACGACAGGTTCTAGATTTTACTATTCCTCATTCTCCATCTCTACAACGAGATTTGAGAATGCTTGGCGCAAGGCATAGAGCAGAGGCTCACCATTGTCGGCTTCGGTGGTGATTTCGAGCGAATCGGATGCTTGCCGTTCCATGCTGATAACATTGCCACGATAGTAGATGGAATCAGAACCTACAAGTAGCTTCATCAGCATCTGTTGTGGTACATATAGTCCCAGTTCATTACCAGGAGTACCAAATTGCTGGCAGAGGTCGTTGATGAGCGTCTCCACCGCATCAAGTGTTTTGGCATTGCCAGTAAGCATGTAGCAGAACTCCTTTGGATACTCTTCACCTGGATCATCGACATCGTCCCACTCTTCTTCATATTGCTGCAGAATATCGCCGGCAAGGTCAAAATAATGCTTCGCCTCTCGTTTGTTGATAAAGATACCATTCTCCTCATCACCCCACCTACATTTGTGGTAGAGCTCATAGGCAGCATACTTGTTACCTTTGTCGCATAGCTCTTGCAGTATGGAAGGACTATCGATATAGATTGTAGCCTCCTCATCGCCTTTTTTTATTCGTTCCAGCAGCAGTTCCTGATTATCGTCTATTTCAGAGCAAAGCTTTGTAAGTTGTACGATGGTAAGGCGATCCTTCTTTTCCATGACCATTTGAATCAGACGTTCTTCCTCACCTTCGTTCTTTTCGAAAGTGGAACCCTCGACAACGTCACAATGAAGGAACTCCACTTCTATATTAGTGTCTTCGTCTACAAACTTCTCCGTCCTGTAATTATACTTGTGGTGCATTCCATGAAGCAGACAGTAGATGGCGCAGACGTCTTCCCGCTCCTCAACCAGCCTCATCAGCCATTCCTTATCGGCGGGTTCTATCAGACTGAAACATCTTGCAGTGTCACCACACAGCAGCATTTCGGTAGCAACATAAGTGTCTTCGTCCTCACGTGCCCGTCTGATGATTTCAGCAGCAGATTCCATCGGATGAAGAAGCAAATACCCGATACTCTCTACCCAATCCGTCTCATCGAAGTAACCACAAGCCATTATCGCCACCAATCCTCGATCAAGCATTCCTTTAGTGGCGCGTCCGTCTTTTGCCCTATAGAACTCCTCGACCCTTGTGGGATACTGCCACCAATCATAAGTATATACCGCAATCTCCACGTCAGGATGTAACCGGCTGAGGCGCTCTGCCATTTCCTTACACATCTTGTCGCGTTCTTCATGTTTTTCTTCCTCGGTCCGACCATCTTTCGGCTCCTTGTATTCCAATTGAACCTCCTCGCCCTTTCCGTCAGTATATGCGACAAACTTCCAAAGAATATATTGCTGCCATTTACCATCGGTGATGACATAGTTCCATATGTCTTGTGGACCCCACCAGCCTTGACGTTCCATCTCAACCCCAGGGAACTCCTTGATGACACTTTCTGCAATGGGATTGAAATCAAGATGGTTTCCGTGGTGCCCATAGTCGTGCCAGATGATTTCATTCTTTTCTTCATTAATCTGAAGTCCTACGTATTTATCGTCTTCAGAAAGGTCTTCACCTACCTGTTCTATACTTTTTTCGCGCACCTGCTGTTTTACGTAGGCTGCTACTTTTGCTAAATCCTCATGACGTTTCAGACTGAGGCATGTTCCATGACTTTCGCTCATATGTTTTTTAGTTATTGAATCAAATTGATTTTGACACTATTTCCCTCTTTTATTCTTTTTCAGCTATAGCCTGAAGAATCGATTGGCGAACCCACCAGACGGCGTAGGCGATGAATTTGAAGCCACGAGAGGCATCATACTTCATAGCAGCCTTCTTCAGTCCTTCGTTTCCTGCCTCAATCAGTTCCTCGAGTGTCAGTCCACGCTTCTGATACTGATTAGCCACGCTGATGACAAATCGACTATTGCACTTTACCAGCCGTTCCGCTTCTTCACAGTCGGGGCCTTTTCTCCTGTATAGCCTTGCTCAACGCCACCTCTTCTTCCAGACTCAGCAAATCCGTACGACCAATTTCCTGAAGATATTCATCTAATCTTTGGCTTTCTAAGTATTTTAGTACGCTCTCCCAATCAGGAAATTTCTCCGAGCCAAACTCAATCCATTCGCCACTGAACTCGCTGGTGCCGTTCTTACCTCGGTCATCAATCAGATAGTCGCCCTGGCAGAGGTCCTTGCGGTGGGTGATGATCATCTTCTTATGGAACACATCATCGAGGAATTTCGTCACCCACTCTACCTTGTCCGACCAAGCCGACGGATTCTTCCAAGGTGCCGTTGAGAGGATAAACAGATCGTAACGTTTCTGCAGTTCGTGTACAGCCTCGATGGCACCTGGCATCGGCTTCATCTTGGCAAACAGGCCAGGAATCTCGTCCAAACGGCCAGCATATTCTGCCTTAATCTCCTCACTCACCTGGTCGAGTCCCGATTGGAAGTCCACCAGCACATTGTCCATGTCAATAAATACTCTCTTCATATTCTTACGTTTTTATTGGTTTGTGAAGATAATATAGTAACATTGGGAGAAAAATTCAAAAATCAGGGTCACTTTTTTACATGGTTGTTTCTTGAAACGACTCTCCATTCTCAAAAACATCATCCACCCACCAGTCAGCTTCTTCTGGCTTGATGTTACCTTCTTGATACTCCTCGAAGTCGTATGGCACACACACTATCTCGGCAGCCACATCCCCTTTTTCAATGTCGATATTCCGCTGTCCGAAGATAACACACTCATCACTCGTCACCCGGTAGCCCTCTGCTTCCAGTTTTGGCAGCACCTCCACTATCGGCCTCTCTATGTATTTACTCCAGTCTTGCATGAACGTTTTCTATTAATATATATAGTAACCATCGAAAAGAAATTCAAAATTTTAGTGCACTATTTTTTCTATATTCCTCAATGGCTTCCTGCAGTCGCTTTTCAAATTCCCAGAATTCTTTTGCAGGATGATGGTTGCTGCCAGGTGCAAAAGTGTTAAGGATAATATGACCAACATTATTGTTTACAACATTATATATTCGATAAAATCTCTTTGTTTCTTTTTTATCTGTTTCGTTCTTTCTTATGGCAACTCCAAGACAATAATCGGTTTGGCCAATTGAATCCTTATTCAATATGGAAACAATGTCATCATCATCCATTTTCGTGTATACATAATTCTCTGTAGATATTTTTTCAGGAAGAGAATCGGCTATATCCTTGGTAATATTAATATTACCTTTATCAAAATACTTTTCCAAAATACTTGGTTTGAATTGCGCACCTATACATACAGCCATTTTACACGTAGAATTCTCGATTGCATGCAAAAGAGGTTTTACAAACCATTTGCGAATAGGTTCTTTTAAATCTTTGTTGCCATCTATAGCCTTCGTGTTATCTGGCCAATTGGGAGAATGCCAGCCACACAACTCAATGGCAAAAGGGTAACAAATGTTTTCAGGCCATTCTTCTGCAGGTTTAGAATCAGGTTGTATTAGATGTAACATCCATTCAATTTTTTCTCTCCACCACTGTCATCCGCCATAACTACGCAACCACCAACGGCAGTCCTTTTCCAAATCTTCTTTCGCCTTCAAAATCGGGAAATCCTTAGCCAATTTCGAATAACTTTCTTTATTAACATAATCTATTATGGTGTTCTCTGGATACTTCCCATTGCCTCTATAAGTATGTGGATTCATATCCTTGCCACCTGCAGGATTGTAGTCAACTACAACAATTGAACAACTCCCTGGATCGCCCCAATAAGGCTCTGGCATATGGATAGGACATAGAAGTTTGTTTAAGGGATTCTTCTTATCCTCCTTAAACCAGCAAAGTTGGTCTTCCTCAATTTGTACATTTATGTTATCATCTTTATAATAAGACTCTTTTTGTTTTTCTAATGGACGTTTGACATCTCTACGCTCTCCTTTAGAACCCTTAACTTCTTTATCCATCCAAAAGTCAATCACTTTATCCCAATACTCAATAAACTCTTTGCCTGTAAAATCAGAATTTGCCATAATCAATGTTGCTTTTTAGTTATTAATACGGTTATTATGCTGCAAAGATACACATTATTATTAACTGTTGCAATCTTTTTATCGAAATTTTGTATTTCGAACGCAAAAACTAAGCAGCGAGAGCCAAAGGCTCCTGCTGCTTGGGTGAGAGGTGGAAGTGTTTGGTCATTTTGTTAAGGAGAGAAGTGGTTTCAACTTCTGAGAGGTCAAAGATGGTGAGGGCATAGACCCCAAGGTTAAGTGATGGGGTGAAGAAGACTCTTTTGTTGTTGAGGTACTTCTGGATTTTGTTGAAGTAGTTCTTGGAACTGGTGCGAATTGTTGTAGCCATATCTTTTGAATTTTAAATCGTTATGTGCATAATATAGACACATTCGCGAAAAAATTCAAAAATCAGGGCAACTTTTTTTAATCTAACCTCCAATTTTGGCGTGTTCCACCAGTAAACAGGCTGGCAGAAGCAGAACTGATAAATTGGATATCAGGCCAGAAATGCTTCACGATGTCGTTTTGCAGCACACGATAGTCAACATGTTTCTCGCACTCCGAAAAGTCCCACCATACGAAGCACAGCCTCACATCCTGCCCCACCCTTCTTTTCTCTATGGTGAATCCCTGCTGGAAGTCGTCCGTGTCTTGCTTTGTTAAGTCCACCCCGATCTGCTCCATGCTGGCCTTTCGGGTCTGCTCCACCACATAATCACGTACCTGTTCGAAATCTTCAGGACGTTCAGTGGTCATATAGCACTCTTTCAAATGAAAAAAGGAATCCCTCATCGTCACTTCGTTTTTTGTTCGATGTGCATAATATAGACACATTCGCGTAAAAATTCAAAAAAATGGGGAAACTTTTTTACGAGAGATTTATTCGACGCACAGTGTAGACTAATGCAACAACAAAGTGACGGTTACTTTATGGTCGTTCCGAAGTCATCTTGCGGTGGTTCCAATGGCATCTACGACCCGTTCCGATGATACTTTAGGGGGGTAAAGTATCATCGGAACACCCGCAAAGCGCCATCGGAACAGGTGGAAGGAACGTCAGGAACAACCCTAAAGTGACGTACTATTGAGTAATTATTTTGGAGATAATTTGTTTTTTTGTCTAAAAATGAGTACCTTTGTATCAATAAAAGAAAAGATTGTTATGCCAAGGAAAAATAGTGGAATGTGGTATGAGGTTCATCCAACGCCAGTGAAGGGCGAGGATGGAAGGAACCTGGTGTATGTACGTCCGAAAAGCGGACTGAAACTAACGATGAGACAGTTGGAGGAGCAGTGTGAACGGTACAATGCTCTGCGCTATGGCGAGCTGAGCCGGGCCTTCGATGCTTTTATCCGAGTGGCAGGTCGTTTCCTGGCTAATACATATCGCTGCAAGTATTATTGTTCCCAAAACGGTTACGGTTACAGCTGTAACCATGTAACCGCAGAGAGACAACAATCAAAACAAAAAAAGGTTACATGGTTACAACTGTAACCGTAACCAATTGAAGACAGACAATGACAACAGAAGAAATAAAGAAAATCATAGATGACAAGTGCGCAGAGCAACTGACTACCCTACTCTGCCATCATTGGGATGTAGCCACACAAAGACTGGATACATTGGCACAGGAAGTAACGGACGGTATGGATACCTGCCTAGAAGCTGAAATCTATGCGGCCCTGATGCGTATGCAGCGTGCGGTAATGGCACTGATGGAACTCAACAAGATACCTACAGCAGTACTATTCTCAGAGTATCTGGATCGCATCAACGAGACTGTATCAAACGCCAGCATACGCCAGTCAGTCATGACACTGGTACAACGACTATTGGGCGAAACACCAGCCAGAAAGCAAACGGCAGCGTTCTTTGACCTTGTTGTACAAACGATGGCACAACATGCAGCATTGTCCACAGAACAGCAGGAGGCCATCCGACAGCAGGTTTCACCCATGCAATACATCTTCAGCGTATGTGCCCAGCACCTGAATCCTGAGGATTTGATGATGGTGGCACAAATCATCCAGAACATCAATACGGAAAGCGATGCTGAGAATCAGGAGGAGATTACCAGCCAGATTCAGAACATGCGACAGGCGATGGAAACACTCGACAGTCAGATGAGTGAGCGTCTGCCAATGATGCTAATAGAACTGCTGATATTGATGTTTCTGCCCAGTATGATGGTCCGTCTAATGCAACAATATCGAGCCAATAGTCAGATAATGGCCCAGTTATTTAATAAGGTACTTGTGCAGGTGCGCGAGAGCAACACATGGTGGGAACATTGGAAAGAGCGTCGCGAGACACTCCGCGTGGTCAGCGACAGCAGTTCGTGGAAGGACATCATGACAGCCGAACGCACCAAGGAGCGCACAGAACTGGGACAGGTACCAGGCGGTTTGTTTGCCAAATGGACTACAGATTGCAAGGCTTTTGATGAGACTCTTCTCGATGCCCACCTCGACGATGATGCCCTGCGCCACTTCATCTTCCATCTGGCCACTCTGTCGGAGATTGCCAGAGAACTCGACCCCACCAGCAAATTTGGCGATGAGCAACTGGTGCAGGACGAACTGCAGCGTGTAGGTAGCGCCGTCCTGGAGGCCGCCAACAGGCTGAGCGATCTGGTGGCCAAGACGTGGCAAAACCAGTATGACGCCATGTGGCAGGAGCTGATAAAGGACGAAACTATCTTCGCCCATCTGAAGGTGACACGCAAGAGTCCACACAACAACCTGTTTACTGCACGTTTCTTCTGTCATCTAGTGGGAGAAATGAAAAAAAGTGCAGTCTTCGGAGCCCATTCCGACGGTGATTTGGCAGAAAAGCTGACTGAGAAGCAGTATGTGGGCACCTTTCGAAAGAACATTCAGGAAGGAATGGGCGAAGAAACAAAAAATGTGCAAAAAGCATTTAATACTATCTATCAGAAATATAAGCAGTTAGCGAACGCCAACAGATAGTTTGGCGTATTTGCACTATAGCCACAGAACATCCCACTTTGAAGGTGCAAAACCCCTTGCGACCTTTGCCGCCGTTATGATTAGCATAGCTTCATCATTTAGCGGCAAGCCTCGCAAGGCGAGCATGGCTGCTTACCGTCAACTGCTGGCGGATAATCACGTGGAGGAAATCCTTCAGGACGTGAAGCAGAACAAAAATTTGGATCGCAAGAAGGAACTGCCCGTTTGGCTGCCTCTTGCACAGTGTTTTAACAATGGTACGCGCAAGGCTGAAGATGCGGTGCCCTCAGGACTCTTCTTCCTCGACATCGACGAGAAGGGGCTGACAGAGCAGCTTTGGCAGAAAGTGCAGGACGAGAACCTCATCGAGGAGTTCCATATCGTGTACTTTGCTGAGAGTGCTGGAGGTGGTACCCACATCTGGGCTTGGCGTACACCAGGCTCTACTATCGAGGAGGACATCCAGAAGTTGGCGAGTCGCTTGGGTGTCAGCTACGACTCGCATGTCACAGACTTGGCCCGTTGCTGTTTCATGGTCAGCGAGCAGTATGTGAAGTTGCTCGACCCAGTGGTGTTTGAGGAATCGGATTGGGAAGAGGTATCACCTCTTACAGAAAAGAACGAGAATGGCTCTGGCACTTGTTCAGACCCCCTACCCTCTAACTTAGGGGGTATGAACTACAAGGGCATCCCTTACGAGAACATCGTGCAGGCCTTGCTCTGGAAGTTGGGCTATGGTGATGCTCCTGCTCAGGGTGAACGCAATATGGCGCTCTACACCATGAGTCGCTACCTGCGTTTCATCTGCGATTTCGACGAACAGAAATTGTTCACTATCCTACCCCATTGGGGACTGTCAGACCACGAGGTGCTCTCAACCATCAAGAGTGCCGTAGGCAGCACCCGTCCTGCAGGTATTCCTTCGATGATGAACGAGGTGCTCTCGTCGTTGGGAGCAGCCATCGAAACAGGCACTGAGACCATTGACGATTCGATGGTTTCACCTGTCGAAGCAGAGTTGCCCGGCATCCTTCAGGACTTGTCCGACCACGCTCCGGAGGAGTTCCGTGAGGCCACGCTGATGGCAGCAATGCCCATGCTGGGAACGCTGGCAACAAGCATCCGAGCCAAGTATCGTGATGGAAAACTGAACTCACCCAGCTTCATCGTGGACATTGAGGCACCTCAGGCTACTGGTAAGTCGTTCGTTGACGCTGAGTTCGAGTTGCTGATGGATCCCATCATCAAGCAGGACGAGGTGGAATGGCAGAAGGAAATCGAATATTCGCTGGCGAAGAAAGACGGTCAGGAGGTGGAGAATCCCTGCGCTCAGATTCGCATCATAGAGCCCAACATCGGTGTTGCGGCCTTCTTGGAGCGTGCCCTCTATGCCAAAGGCAAGCATCTGTTCACCTATGCCTCTGAGATTGAGACTGTTCTGAAGAACAACAAGGGTGGCGCATGGACAGAGAAGAACGACCTGTTCCGATTGGCCTACGACAACAAACCCTGGGGTCAGCATCGCATCTCGAAGGACTCGTTCTCTGGTAAGGTCACCCTCTATTACAATATGGTGATGTGCGGAACACCCAACAAGTGCCGAGCCTTCTTCGCTGATGCAGAAAGTGGTCTCGTGAGCCGAGTGACGCCTGTGGTGCTGCCTGATATGGTGGGGGCTAAGATGCCTCAGTTCAAGGCGTGGAGTCAGGAGGATGAGGAAAAGGTGAAGCGCCAGTGTCTCTGTCTGATGGACGAAGAGGGCGAGGTGGACTTGCCGCTCATCAACAAGGCCATCGAGGAATGGGATGAAGGCAAGCGTCAGGAGTATCTGCAGACCCTGCGATACTCGCTCGACGTACTGCGTCGTCGTGCTGCCCTCAATGGTTTCCGAGCCGGCATCATAGCCTACCTGTTGGAAGGTCGTCAGGAGACGGAGCGTGCCATCAAGTTCGCCGTATGGTATGCTGAGCGTTGTCTGTTCTATCAGATGCAGCTCTATGGCAACAAGATTGACGCTCTCCACGACAATGCGGTGAGTCCTCAGGTCTCAAAAGGAAATATCCGCTATCTGGATGCACTCCCCAAGGAGTTCACAAAAGAGGACCTGGTGAACCTCCGCCTGGCTAATAATGAGTCGCCAGTAGTAAAAACCATCATCTGTCGCTGGGTAAAAGAGAGTCTCATCGTGAAGATTGGTGCCAACCTCTGGCAGAAGAGCCAGTAACAGAAGAGCCTCCCTTCGGGGAGGCCCTTTTTGTGATAGCACATAGTGTTAAACTACAAGTCATACATTTCCGACTCGGGGGCTCCAATGGCTCTCAGGTACTTATTGACTTGTTGCATGGCCTTTATGAGTTCTTTTATTTCCTCATCAGTCTTGTTGCTCTTGCCATTCATCTTTTCTATATAAGCATCCAGCTCGGCAATCTTGGCTTTGAATTCAGCCTCTCTCACTTGTCTATTCATAGTTTATACGTTTTCTTTCTCTATCATCCGTTGAGTGTAAGTTTTGTGAACATGTGGGAAGCGACGGTGCTCCGTAGTGACGAAATGACGGATAAAGCTGAGCGTGTGCTCCAACTCGGCAATGACAGTATATTCATCATCCTTATGCGGAAGATGATAGCCTGCGGGGATATTGGCACAACTCACACCGATACCATTCAATGTCAGGGCGAAGATGTCGCTGCTTTTACCGTCAGTAATGATAAAGCCATTAACCTCAGCATGCAAAGCCTCGATGAAATCTTCACTGGCACAGGGAATGCCACGCAGGTTGGTATGAATCTCTTCACCTCCTTTGCAATCTGGCTCCAATACATAGAGGCTATCTGCAAAGAAACTCATATCAGCACGATTACTGCCAATGCAGCCTTTCTCCTCGCCTACTGCCATAAAGACCTTTAAACAAGGGCACTCCTTCAAGCAACGCAGAGAAATCCAGATGCCGTTTTTATCATCAGCACCCAAGCCCTCGCGCTGCTGGTTTGTTTCGCTCCATCCATAGAGTTTACCATCTTCTTCTTTCACGCAGAAATCATCGCTATGCAACGTCTGCACCTGATCCATGTGGCAGGCGAGCGTAGGATAGCCTACACCCGCCTCACCTTTTGTTATATACAGATTCCCAAGTTTGTCTAAACGGACTTCTACCTCAGGTACATGCTCATCTAGCCACTGACGCACAAATTGAATGATATTCCACTCATAGCCCGTCGGAGCGTGGATAGAATAAAGCTGACGTAAAAGAGATACTTTTTCCATTACTAAAGATTACTGTTGCCAAACATTTTCAAAGCCATTTCGTTACCTTCTTGAATCATCCTCCTCAATGCCTGAGGTGAACGCTGGAATATTTTTTCTTCACCGTAGTTGTCGGCAAATCCGTCGCCTTCCTCTTTGAAGCACTGAACAGATTCTTGAGGAATATCACGATTAGGCTCAACCTGTTTTTTGATAGCATCGGCAATGTCTTTCATTATCAGTAGGTGACTTGAATGATAAACTAGTATCTCATATGCTATACGAATGGTCAGTGAGTTAGAATCCACACCGCCTCCAGTGCGCCTCATGATGTTCGAATCGTTGACGCCATTCCATAGGTTGCAATTATCCAGTTGGGTGACTATTGGTCGTTCTTCATCGTGAATGGTTACATTTCGTTCAGCAAGCGTGTCATGTATTTCTTGGAACATCTGCTGCAACTTTTCTTCGTCTTCTGTCACCACCGTGCTTCCGTATTCGCGTTTCGGGCCAGCAATGCGATGAGACAACACTCCTTTAGAGTCGTTAGCCAATCTCAAGAGGTGAACCTGCGATTCTTCAGATTTCGTTGTAGCAATGATGAAGATGAACCAATGCCGCTGTCCCCTGTCAGAACTTCTCTTCTTGAATTGGGCAAGGTCGTGCATGAAATGTAGGGCTTGTGACGATGTATATTCTTTAGCTTCATCATCGCCCATCAGGTCCAGTTTACTGCTATTCATCAGATAGAAACTAAGCGAATCTTCCATATTGAATGCCAGTTCACGGCTTACGTAATTGAAACCACCCATAGCCGCCAACGAGAATGCCGCATTGCCGGTGCCTATCTCCGTAAGTGCCGATGGTGCAACAATCGTCACGTCAGAACCTCTATCAACGCAGCATCCATATTCTGTGTTTAGTGGGAAGTTCACTACAACCAGTCGGTCTTGCTGTTTTTCTTCAGAACTGAAGGTGGTGGCTGTATTCGCCAGTCTGAGGTCAGGACAACTGTCAATCATCTCTACCAGTCGGTCTTCACCCATACGCATTTTGACCTTCAGTGAAGTAAGCGACTGGAACCGATCAACACATTTATAGCATTTCTTTTTGTTGTTCTCATCATAATACCACGAAGCCACTTGTGCTGTCCTGCGGAAATTCTTGTGTAAAGCAGCATATATTTTGTTTTTCTTTTCTTCTTCCTTCTCTTCCTTGATGGCACGAAGCTCGTCTAAATAGCTGGCAGTGATAATGCCGGAAGGCAAGGCGATGATGGCTACGCCAAATATCGATGACAGCATGCTGACGAAACGTCCAAGATCTGTGGCTGGGCAGAGGTCGCCATACCCCACAGTGGTCAAGGTTACGGTTGCCCAATAGAGAGCATCAAAGAAAGAGTGGAATGTTTCCTCTCCACTGTTCGGGTTGATGCGCGGCTCGAAGTTGAACATAATCAATGCTGTCACAAAGATGTATGCAATGGCGAAAAACATGACTGTAGTCAATATCTTCCGCTCCTTTTTCAGGACATCAACAAACAAAAACAACTGACTGGAGTAACGTAGGGCCTTAGCAATACGCAATATCTTCAACATACGCGTAGTTCTCAGCAACTTGAAATCCGAACCTAAGATGCTAAAGCTTGGCAATATAGACAGTAAGTCGACAATGGCCCAGAAGCTAAAGGGATATACCACAAAGGAGTGCGTCCCCTTGCCCAGGTTGTAGTCTGCCGTCCCCCATCGCAGGATATAGTCAATGATGAATACAGTCGTGGTGAACAGTTCTATCCACCTAAATATAGGATACTCATCCCAGAACATCAATGGTACGACGCTAAGGATGATACAACCAAACATGAAAACGTCATAGATGTGGCTCCAATAATTTGAGCCATCATCTTTCTCAATTATCGTAAAAATATCTTTTCTTGTCATACAACGTATTTAATTAAAAGCGCCACTATGGATAGCATCCTGATATGTTTTAATGGTATTTTTCTTTTCTTGGTCATTGGAGGTCACTTGTATTTTATATGTATCGCTAACCCATCCAATAACATTGCATTCTATATTTGTCATACAAAAAGATACTGCTCGCTGGGCTAGATATCTATTCTTATTTTTAATCGCTAAACTCAACACCTCTGAACAAGCATTGTTCAGACTACTCACGCTTGTTTGGTAATTATCACATTTCGATTTATATTCATCAGTAGTAATTCCACAAGAGTGGAAATTTCTTGTGCCGATGCTCGGACGGCCTTCAATTCCAGCTTTTTCCTTTCCTAAAAGCCCTATTATCATTTCAGAATATTTTTTCTGATTCTTTTGAGCATAATAATTCAATACACTCTCGTTGTATAATGACAAATGATTTTTAGCATACTCTTCTAAGAGTTGTTCGTCATCATACTTAATAGCCACATCCCAAATTAGTGATTCTGCACTAACTTTATTAAATAAACTTATCAAATAATCTTTATTGTTATCACTCTTCTTAGAAGATAGGTATTCGAACATTTTTGTTAGGTTTTCAGTATTTGCGGATCCAGTATATTGATTACCCAACGTTTTAACAAAGGATTCATCATCATTCTCAATAGCTAAATCTATCAGCATAGAGATATGGTCATTATTTTCACCCTCCTCTTTCAGCAGATATATGATACGTTTCTTAGCTGTTTCGTCCCCTTGGCTCATCAGGAACAGAGCTTCGTTCTTAAAAACGAATTCTTTGGCATTATTATAATCTATGCTAAGAGTCTCGCCATTCTGCATTTTTGCCAAATACTTATGCGCAGCTTCATAATCATTGGCCGCACAACACTCTTGATAACTTTCATATTCAGTGCCATCAGCTCCCTTTACTGTAATTTTCTTTTCTCCACACGCTGTCAGCAAAAAGACTACTATACAGCAAAAACTCAAATACTTAATTTGTTTCATATTCATCGTTTTTTTAGTTCCTATTTCATATTTCAAAAAAATTATGGAATATGCATCATATTTCGGATATTCTGTATCTGTGGAATAATATCTTGGTTCTGATTTAGACGAGCAAAAGGAGTATTTCCATTATTCCCCCAGATGAGATATCGTCCACTATTCAGACAGAAGGCCCTTATATATGTATACGTACGCCCTTTGGAATCTTTCTTCTGATAGTTAAAAGGCGCATTCTTTTCTGCACAGGGATTGTTATTGTTATCAGTGAAATTATTCTTGATATAATCACGATTCATGCTAGTAATAATTACATGAGGATCCAAATGATTAAGTAATTGTGAGAAAGAATAACCTACGTTATCTTGCAAAACTTGTTTTTGTTTATTTGTCAGACTGCTCCATTTGTCCGTTGCGACAGGTGTCTGTAGATCAATATGAATCGCTATTCTTTTATATTTTACTGAATCGAAATAACTCGCATCAAGCCCATGTAGTGCAGCTTCATTATTCGAAAACCATGTTCTATACCAAGTTGACTTTCCGTTCAGATTATTAACGAAATAATCATTCATACCATCTTCGTAAATCTGAATATCAGTTGGTGACAAGTAACTCTTTCCAACTAGACTTGCTGCTTTAGGAAAGCGATGAATAACATCGTAATTCGAAGCTCCTCTTTTGGGGAGGAACTCCATATTCGATGGGTTTAGCCCCACAGTAACGACCCGCAAGTCAGACCTTCTAAATGCATTCAAATCTCCAAACCATAAAATCGGGATGGAGTTTGGCACAACATAGGAAAGTTGCTTAATCGTCTGGAAGTGACTCCAACTGTATAGAATAAATTGATGCATCTGATTTACCTAATCGATAGTTCTTAATTACTTGATTCTACGACAAAAGAAGTAATATCATCATTATCATCAACATGGAATTGAACAGAGCCCGTTTCTCCAACCTTTAAATAATATAAAGGGCTGTCGTCATAAATTGTGTGATTAGCTGAGCATACAATATTTTTATTTTTGTCCATAAATCGAAGTCTAATTGTCTTTTCTGAATAATTACCTTTCTTATTTTTCCTCTTAAATTCGATAGTAATAGTATTATGTCCATTTGCACTTTCACTTATGACATACTCTCGATTAACAACTTCAAAATATAAATTAAGCGGCCCGCTGATATTTGTCTTTTCTGGAGATAACTTTAGATTATCAGAGAAAGCTTCTTTATATTTTTTCTTGGCTTCTTTTATATCACTATCTATATAGCTAATAATACGGTCAGAGCTTTGCTTATCTTGATCAATTCTGCAATTACTAAGATAATATCTTAATATTTTTTTTCCTGCCAGCATATTACCTTTATCTATTGCTAAATTTAGGCATAGATTGCATATAAAATTCTTAGCTTCAACAAATTCTTGATATGAAGCTGCCAAATATGGATCTACTGAATATTTAGACAACTTTGTATTATTATTGTACTTTCTTCCGATACTTTTCATTTCGCTTAACAAATATATAATTCGCTCCCAACTATCTTCAGAATTAAAAGATACAAGAAGCCTTATTTCCTCAGAATAAATACTCTTTAAAGCATCACATACAATTGACGAAGCCGCCATAATATTCTTCTCGTTAGTACTCCAACCGATTTCCATCCACTTTTCTTCTCGATTGTCATCAACAACATCATCGTAATAAGTATATATATCAGTAAGAACTTCATGAGCTTTCTCAAAATCTTGATTTTTGAGTGCATCTTTATATTCTGAAGTGAGTTTACTACAACGAATATTATCATAACCTTCACCTATGCATGAAGAAACCCAAGGTACTCCCCATATCAGTCCACATAGTATAGCACTTATTATTAAATAAATTATGCAACCTTTACCCCAATCCATATTTTATACATAAATATAATTAGATGCCTACTTCCTTTCAAGCGTTTCAGCGTTCTCTTTTTCTATTCGTGTTTAAATATCACTAAACTCTTTTCTCTACATATTCCTATAGATCAAATTTGTCAGTAACCAGCGCGCCAGCAAAATCATATTATGTTAGGACTGATTCCATTTCATATTGTTACCTTTCAATTTCATCTACAGGAACAGCCTCGGCATTAGTATAGCTATTTTTTCTCTTTCTTTTCATCTTAAGAAGACGTTCCGACAATTCCGTATCATCGATTCTATTTGCGATTTCAATAAGATCATCAAACAGCCACTCTGCATCATGTTCTTTCACAATGCCAACAATACGCATCAGGCTAGAATTATCACCTTGCTCTAACAGCATCATTGCTTCTTGTAAGATAACATATCGTTCAGCTTCAGATGCTTTCTTCTTAGCAGCTTCATATTCCACCTCTTTTTTGTCACGGTCTTTATTATAGTTTCCATTCCACCACTTATGTGATGGTTCAGCCATAAATTCGCTATGTTTATCTACTTCTATTTGTTTAAGATTATCTACAATATTATAGGCTTTAGGAAAGTCCTTTTCTTCACATGCCTTTTTATAGTCCATATCTTCTGAACAACCTATAAAGGATAATGAAAAGACTGCCAACATTGCAAACAACAATTTATTCTTCATAATCAAAATATTAAAATGCTATTATTTTACGTACCTATCCCTTGTTATTTTGCAAATCGAGATGCATTCAAACACTTTTTCCCATATAATTTAATAATATTCTATCAGGCTACTAATTTTAATTTTTTGACAATTTCGCAAATTTTTCCACGATTCTTCGTTTTCATGTATATACCTAACTTGTTTTGTAAATGTAATCGTTTTATAATCTCCAACATTAGATTGCAACAATTCTTTATAATCATCCGATCCTATAAAGAAGCGCTCTGTATTCCAACATGTTGTTCTTTTAAGAAGTGGAGTTCCGTCCTTACCTAGAAAATCTGCAATAAAATTTATGCACTTTACACCCTTTTTGTTACGTTGTCCTGGCATTCCATCTTTTACTCGTTTTATACGAATTGTTATTTCAGTTCCACCAGTGTACTTTATCTTAGTATCTTCTACTTCAAAATATCCATAGAGCGATCCTGAAACTGATAGAACTTCTGGCTTTAAAAGTGTAATATTAGGATTCATTTCCTCTAATCTGCATGCCAAATCCTCATTACCAATTTTATGAGCGACATCTGCAAGTTCTTCAAATAGCCAATCGTCTGCAGCATGTTCTTTTGCTATTGCTACTATTCGCATCAAACTTGCATCATCACCATTCTCCATAAGCATTAAGGCCTCTTGTAATATAACATAACGTTTAGCCTCCTTTGCTTTTTCTTCTGCATCTAGAACTTTAGCCCAATCATCAGTACCACGGTATTTTGCTTCTTTTTCAGCAACATCGGAAAACATATTGTCTACAATAATATATGCTCTTTCAAAATCCCTTTCTTCACAGGCTTTCCTATAGTCAAAGTCTTTATTTTCATTACAACTACTTAAGAGTAATAATGCAAGGCCAATTAATGTTATAAAATTTTTTTTATCCATTCGTTTATTACTTTAATAAATCAAAAATCAAAATGCATATTTTGTCGTATCTATGACTAACGAATTTAACTCCCAACCTGTATTACCGAAACATGAGATTACTATCTATTATCTTCATAATTATTTGTTTTTGCTTAATCTGTGAATTTACTTGTCAGAAAATCGATTCCGCCAAGAATACGGTCTCCCAGACCTCCCCAGAATCCCTTACTTTTCTGCTTTGCAGCAGCTTGGGCTTGGTATTGTGCGGTTGCCTTGTCAACTTCTTTTTGAGCTAAAGCTTCCTCATGGTCGTAAAGCATTTGGAGTTTTTGTAGTTCGCGAGCTGCAGCCTCATCACGCTCTGCCTTGGCTTCAAGGGTAGCACGACGTTCTTTGCACTTCTTCTCATATTCGGCATACATCTTTTGGGCAGTAGCATGCTCAGGGCAGTCGGTAGGTATCAGGCTGAAATAAGCTCCAACGGCAGGGTTGAAATCATCGCCAGAAGATGCTAATACGCTCTCCATCTCAGCCAACATATCAGCAGCACGTTTGTGAAGCATGCCCTTCAACAAAGCATCTTGCTTCTCAGCCACATATTTATATGATGTGGACTGCTCAGGGATACTGTTCAACAGAGCCAAAGCCAATTCATAGTTGCCTTCAGCTTCTGCTTTCTGTACCTGATTCTTGATTACTTGAAGATTCTCATTATACCACTTTAAGATACGGTCGTTGGCTGCTTGCAGGAATTTCTGAATTTGAGGAGTATTCTTAATTTCCTTTATTGCATTTAGATTAGCCTCTTCGAAAGAGGCCCCCACCCCTTGCACTTCTTGCATCGAAGTGCCAAAGACATCGCCATTGAGCGCATTCATCACCTTGAAGGTCAGCTCATACTGTACTGTCATCTTTTGTGGAGCAGTGCCAGTAGCAGCACGACCTGTCTGAGAAATCTCAGCACCTAACACAAAGTTGGGATTGGTACCAAGTCCACTCATGCCGTTTTGGCTAGCCATTTGCAGCATCTTGATAGCCATCTTTTCGGATATTTCCTCTGTGATATCGCCCTGTACTTTGGGCATCACAATACTCAACTTTACACCATGACTTGCAACTAAAGAGTCTAAATCAAATCCTAATTCTGCACGCTTTTGTGCCAAACGCTGGTCACGCTCCTCTATAGAGAGTGAAGAGGTACGTTCCTCAGGATTAAATCCCTTGTTCTTTTTCTGACCATTTGAGCAAGAAAGGACGAGGCAGCCCATCAAAGCTATACCTATTATATTATAAATGCGTTTCATTTTGTAATTCGTTTTATGTTAATAACTCCATCTATTATTTGTTAATTCCCTCAATACTGATAAGTACTTCGCCCAAACCTTGAGCCTTGTTGGTACACTTCAGGCCAAGATTCTTGCGCAGATTCTTCTGCAGGTCGCGAGTCCAGTCGTAGACACCATATTGTGTACCGTCTTCGTTCAGTAATTTGATGCGGCAGTTAACGAAGTAGAGTTCGCTGTTAGTATTGCGCTGAAGTTTATGAGCGCCCTTGATAGTGTGAGTCTTCATATAGTCGATAATCCAGTCTGCATAGGTATCTCCCTCAACACTCTCGTCTGTGAGTTTCACATCACAACCCTTTGCCACTGCAATGCGAACAGTAATGTCACGGCCACGAGTGAGAATATCACTGAAGTACTTAGTAATATCCTCTTGGAACTTAGGCATCTGTTCCTTGATACTGGTCTGTATAGTCTCAGTAGTCGATTCACCCTTGATATTGCTAGCTGTCATAGTTGCCACCACCTTGTTGGTATAGGCATCAAGCGCATTCAAAGTGAAGCTGATGTTCTTGTCGCCCTTATGGCTATAGTTGTGACTGGTCATTGATATCTTATCGCGACTGGTATCATAGCTCAGTTCCAAAATGATGTCTGGCTGAGCCACAGTAAGAAGTTGCGTCTTAGCATCCTTCTCGAAGCCATCTGCCATATCTGTTGCCTCTTGGGTGTCAAGTTGCTTCAATGTCTGTTCAAAATCGTTAAGAGGGAAGTTCTGTGCATTGAACTCGTTCTGAATTGTCGAGATGATACGTTTAGCACGATCGTCCTTCAACAGATAGTTCTTGTAGTCGCGCAGGATGTAGTCACGTCCATTGGCACGCTCTGTCTTCAGACACTTGAAGTTCTGCAACGTCTGGTCGCCAGGAATGACCATAATCGTAGGACGTGCCTGCTCAATGGCATTCACATCACCATTCTCATAAGCTTCCATGTCGCCAGAGGCTCCTTCAGCTAAATTTCCACTTTTGTTTCCTCCACAACTGGCCAATGCAATTACCATAATTGCCGTGCCAAAGAATCTGATTGTTTTCATTGTATTTATAGTTTTTTGTTATTATTGTTTTCTAAAATCCTATCGCATTTTCTTTCCATGCTTTATCTTCCTCTATGGCCTTGCCAGTACCTATCTGAAGATTGATAACTTCAGCCATCTTACGGACAATGGCAATATAGCGATCATCCCACTCGGTGACACTGAAAGCCGTGCGCAGTGTGAAGGCGTTACATTCCTTGCCACCCCCGATGTGCATAGCAATGTTCTTCTTGCCAACAGGCAAATACAACTCATCAAGATCTGACTTCAACAAGAACTCCTCTTCGAGCATCTGGCTAAGAGCCTGATACATTTGATTGAACTTTTCCTCTTGAATAGTTGTTGTGGGCTGCGCCTCCAGTTTCTTCTGTACCTGATGCACAAAATGAAACTGGGTGGGATGCAGAGGCTCTTCCGCTCCACTGGCAGAAAGCATCATCACAGCCCATTTGTTTTCGCCACGGGTCAATGCTCTCAAATCTTTTAAAAAGTCCTCCAATTGAGGCTCTGCATGCTCGTCACCTATCAGATAGTAGCTTCGTGGCTCATCGGGATTCTGTTCAAACTCCTTACTGATATAATTAAAACCGCCATACAGGGCTAAGTAATATGCAAAAATCCCAATACCTGCCTCTGAAACACTTGAAGTGGATACAATGGTTATATTCGAGCCACGATCTATCATGCTGCCGTATGACGTTTGGCCTTCCAAAGAAAAATGTTCGACGACAAGACGATCCTGAGGGTGCTCACTTTCATTCTGGGTCGTTGCCAGATTTCGCAGGCGAAAGTTATTACAGAAGTCAATGGTGTCGAGAATATCCTTCGTCGACATACGCTGGGTGGCCTCAATGTCAACAATAGAGACAAAACGAGGTATCACCTTATAACGAGTGTATCGACACTGCTTACGACGAAAAGCCTTTTTCAATCGTTCGCTATATGTAGTCAACTGGCGTTGACGCTTATCGTCGGCCATAGCCTGCCTGAAGCCATTTGCCACAAGGCCTGCTGGGACAGCGAAGATAAGAATCTTCAGTATACCGATAAAGGTATCGATATAGCGACCAACCAACGTAACAGGACCTTTGCCTGCAAATTTACCTGGGTCTCCAATATAGCGAGTGATAGCCCATACAAAGGCATCCCACGGATTCTCGTATTCCTCTGGCTGTGCCGTATGTTCGACAAAATAGAAAAGAAGAGCCAAGACAAATGTTGCCACCAGCAAAACTTGTATAGACACCCAAAAGTCATTCTTCGCATTTTTAAATGCTCGGCCAAAGAGGACAAATGAGTTAGTTCTTTTCATTTAATTAGTTCTTTGTTATTGATTCACAAAGAGTGTGAGCCTTCTTGCTTAAGCTTAAAACTCTCCTCGATGTCGCCAGTCTGTCTCAACTGACGGGACAAAGGTAAGCAATTTTTTTGAAAGTTGTATCATTGTGAGCTGATTTTTTTATTCGACTGCAAAAATAACACCCCATCGGGTACATCCGTTCCTTGAATGTCAGAAAGTCCATTCTTGCACGTTTTGTTTCTAAAACTCTGCAAATATAGTGATTTTTGGAAACAAAATCAATAATTGGGGGATTTCTTTCATCCGGTCGCATATATATTTAACATCATTTAAGCCCTTGTCGTGAGGTAAATCAATTGCAAATAACTGCCTGCTGAGAAGGCTTTTGTCAGGCATTTGCCTGTGGAGCACGTCATCAAGGAACTTCGTCACCCACTCCACCTTGTCCGACCAAGCATCATCTTTGCTCCCTCCCCTCTCGTTCGTCTATTCTTTGACTGATAAATCAGTCTTCGACGAAAAGAAAATTATTACATCTGCCGTTCTTGCTTCCGTGAGTCGATGAAATTAGTTTGCAAAGATTACCATATGGTAAA
>JAEEGG010000785.1_pt1 | contig 93267 bp, 71 predicted proteins | sample 9134161 | NCBI WGS metagenome assembly JAEEGG01 (sample SAMN16246543, study PRJNA631951) | gut metagenome | biome: gut microbiome; feature: rumen; material: CR-attached | host: Bos | place: Iran: Karaj | collected 2018-10
TGTGGATGTCCACGTTCTCAAGTCTCCATGTGTATTGATAGGTCACACCCTCGATGCTGTCGTTCAGGTTCGCAACAAGGCTGATGTTGCCGTCACCCTCGCAAACATCCTGGTCGCCGCTGATAGCTACCGTCGGCATCGGGACGACATAGACGCTGTCCTTCACCGTGTTCGTGCTCGCGCAGCCGCTGTATGCCTGCGTGAGTTTCACCGTGTAGACATATTTTGTCGAAAGGCCTTCTGCCGTCAGCACTTCGCTGAACGTGCTGTCCGTCACGCCCGTGATCTCTTCGCCGTTACGGTACCATGTGTACGTGCGCGCGCTGCCGTTGTTCACGGTGGCCGTAGCTGTCACAGTGATCTCGCTGCCCTCGCAGAGAGTATCGCTGCTCGGCTCGATGCTCACGCCTGCAATCTGCGGGTCGCCCACCACCTCGACTGAATCGTAGCCGCCGGCCTTGCAGCCTGACGGGTTCATCGACGCCTGTGCGTAGTATTTCTTCGTGCCAGTGGCGTCAAGCGTCACCGTGTACGTGCGGCCCGTGGCGCCTCCAACCGCATTCGCGGCCGTCGCGGCCGTGCCCTCGTACCACTGGTAGGTCACGTTGTCGTTGAAGTTGCCTCCCACGTTCGCCGTGAAGGTCACCTCGCCGCCAGCGCAGATCGTGTCAAGGTCGCTCGTCACCACCAAGGTCGCCGTGTCGTTCACATATACATAGAACATCTCGCTCACCGCGCTGCAGCCCGTGCTGTCGCTGGTGGCGATCACCTGGAACTCGTATGCGTAGTCGCGCTGCGACAAAGCCTCCGTGTAGGTCGGTGTGCTCACGCCCGTGGCCACCACGCCGTCCTTCTTCCACTGGTATGTGTAGCTGCCCACGCTGTCAAGCAGGTGCGCGGCAAGGTTCGCGTTCGGGTTCGCGCCGCAAAGAATCGGGTCGCCCGTGATCGTCAGCGTCGGGTTCGGCAACACCGTCACCGTCACCGTGTTCGACTCCACTGACTGGCAGCCGCTCACTTCCTGGCGCACCGTCGCGTAGTAGCCGAAGCTGTTCGTGTCGCGGTCGATGTTCGTCGGGCGGTCAACCACGAGGCTGTCCGTAGCGCCCTCGATCTCAACTCCGTTCCGGTACCATGTGTAAATGTACGGGTTCGCGATGCTGTCAACGCCGCCCGTCGTATGCGCAGTCAGTACAACCTGGCCGCCGTAGCAGATGACATTGTGGTCAACACTGATGTTCGTCGTCGGGTCGGTCGGGGTCTTCACCGTCACCTTCGCAGTATCGCTGCAGTCGCTCGCAGGCTGTTTCACCACAATGTAGTAGTCAATGTCGCCCGTCTCGCTAGCGCTCGTCGTGTAGCTCCACTCCGTCGCGCCACTGATCTCGTTGCCCGCGGCCACGCTGCCCTTGTACCACTGGTACACAAGCCCGCCGATGTTCGCGTCGTTGATGGTCGGAGTCAGCGTCACCACGCCGCCGTCGCAAACATAGTAGATCGTGTCCGTGAAGGCCACGACCGGAGCCTTGTGGACGTTCACAGAGTACGGTTCGCTCGTCGCGCTGCACCCGCGGACCGCGTCGGTGGCTATCACAACGTACGTGTAGGTCGAGTCGCCGCCCTTCGTCGCTGTGTAGCTCTTGCCCGTGTGGATGTCCACGTTCTCAAGTCTCCATGTGTATTGATAGGTCACACCCTCGATGCTGTCGTTCAGGTTCGCAACAAGGCTGATGTTGCCGTCACCCTCGCAAACATCCTGGTCGCCGCTGATAGCCACCGTCGGCATCGGAGCAATAACGACCGTGTCAAGGCTCATTCCAGAAACACAGCCGCTGCTGGGCTGAGAAGCCGTCACACCATAAATATAAGTGGTGTACTGGTTGGCAACGGCTTCAGGAATATCTCTATAGTTTGTATCAGTAACTCCTTCAACTTCGATGCCATTCTTATACCAAGTATAAGTATATGCTTCAGCAGGAATAATGGTTGAAGAAGCATTTCTTGCAGAAAGAAGGATTTCCAAACCGCCGCAAATTGTATCAGAAATTGCATCAGCAATTTGCACCGTCGGAACCTCATTCACATGAATAGTCTGCGTAGCTTCTGCAGAGCAGAGGCCATTACGGACAGCTTTCACTTTGGCAATAACATCAGCAGCTGTTGTGAATGTATGCGTATAGGTGGAAGCCGTAGCATAACCTACAGAATCCGGACAGAACCACTGATAAGTCACATTTTCATCACCATTAGCAATACGAACTTCAAAAGCAACTTCGCCATTCACACAGATAGTGGAATCGGAAACTGCAATCTCCGGAATCGGGTTGGAGTAAACATTAACAGTGAAGGGTTCGCTTTCCACACTACAACCATAGTCACCAGCAACAAGGGCAGTGAAGATGTAGGTGCCGTCAGTGAGATTTTCTGTCTTAGTATCAGTATTGCCAGTAAGGGTTGCAGCAGTGGAAGCAACACCGTTCTTGCTCCAAGTAATTGTTGAATTAATACCCGGATAGTTGTCGGAAACGGTGGCCTTCAGCTCAACCTGAGTGGCAGTGGTGTTATCATAGCAAGTATCCTGCGTGCCGGTAATCGTGACCGTGTATGCAGGAACAACATAGACCGTATCATAGACGGTTGTATCGCAGCCTGTACCTTCTTGCGTGAAGCGGACTCCATAGATGAACTGCTGAATGTCGGAACCCGTTGCTTCCGGAGCATCATAAAGGATAGACTGGTCAGCCTGGCTGTTGGAAAGGATCGCTCCGTTACGTGTCCATACATACGTACCGTTGCTGCTCGTAGAGACATTTGCCTTGAATGTGTATTCATAACCATTGCAAACTGTATCTTGAGCAGGAGTTTGGGCGATAGTAACTGCGGGCATACCAATCACTTTGACGGAATCAGTACCTGTGGCCGGGCAGTCTGTATTTTGCTGACGGATGCGGACAAAGTACTTGTTGTAACCCATTGTGGTGGGATTCTTTGTCAAAGTATTATTGTTTTCGCCATTAAGTAAATTGGTATCAACACCAACAATTTCATACCATTGATAAGTGATGTTCTCTGTTGTGAAGTTACCAATGTTAGCTGTGAAAGTAACTTCGCTGCCAGCGCAAATGCTATCCTGATTATGCGTAATCTGTGCATTGATGGAGTCATTCACATAGACATAGAAGGGTTCTGTTTCAACAGTGCAACCGGGGCGATAGGTAACAACTGCTTTATAAATGTAAGGATATGCTCTGCTTGCAGCAGCTTCTTTGTATTCTGAATCATTGACAGACATATCAGCATTATCCTTATACCAAGCATATTCAGTCGGAGTATAGCCTGCTTCAACATTGACAGTCAAACGGACAGTGTCCTCAAAACAGACAAGCGGGGTACCGGTAATGTGTACCTCGGGAGCGGGCTGGATGTAAAGGGTATCATATTTCGTGATTGATTGGCAACCGCTGCTGGCTTGGGTGGCGGTGACACCATAAATAACTTTCGCAATGTTGCTGCTGTTATTTACAGGATCATCAGTAAAGGTCGTTCCCGTAACGCCATTCAGAATTTCACCATTTCTGTACCAAGTGTAGGTGTATTCCTCATTGTCAATACCGGGAGTGGTAGTAACGCCAACCGTAACTGTTTGGCCGTTGCAAATCGTGTCGGGCAAAGAGATTTCCACTACGATTTCAGGAACAGCTGAAACTTTGACAGTAGTAGTATCGAAGCCCGTGCAATCAGCACCGTTGGTTCCATTGCGTTTGACTTCAACAACCACATCGTGGTTTCCGGCAGTGGCGAACTCATAATGGAAGTTGGCAGAGGTGGCACCTGTCACTTCTGCATCATCAACATACCACTTATAGGAAACGTTGCTGGCATTGTTGGCAACAACAGCTTCGAAATCCACAGAGCCATTCAAGCAAACCGTGGTATCACTAAAGACGGTTTCAACATTGGGTGTACCATATATATATATGGGGAAGTTGACGCTTTCAGCTGTGCAACCGTCGCCACGGTCAACCTTCACTGTATAGAGGTAAGAACCTTCGGGTCTTACAATTGTCTCAGCGAGAGTGTCCGTAGTACCTGTCTGGATCATACCACCATCAAGATACCACGTATAGGTGGGGGGTGTTGCATAAGAGGTCGGCAGAGAACCACCGTCGGCAGTCACTTCACTCTTCAAGGAAATCTTATTGGAATCAGCGTCGCAGAGATACTGTGAAGGTGTCTCATTGAGAGCGATGGCAATGTTGATGTTCTTGATTACATAGATAGTGTCGGAAACAGTGGTGTCGCAACCCGTGCCATTCTGGACGAAGCGGACGGAATAGATTACATTGCCTGTATTGGTCACCATCGGATCATCGCTGATGGAATTGGTGATGCAACCATTCATCACAACACCGTTTTTGTACCAAGTGTAGGTTCCGTTATTATCTTCAGCGCCATTGATAGTGGCTTTGAAAGCAACGTGGCCACCATTGCAGATAGTGTCACGAGTATCGACAGTTTCAATAAGGAGATTGGGTTTGGCAATCACCTTCACAGAGTCCACACCAACTGCCTTGCAGTTGATACCGGTCTGCTGGATCTGTACGCTGTACTTCTGATATTCACCAGCGGTAGCGGCAGGAATGTGGGTGCAAGTCTGGGAGGTGGCACCAGGGATAGCTGTCGTTGTCGTCGCATCACTGTACCAGTTGTAGAGGATACCCGTAGTGAGCTGATTACCGATATTGGCGGTGAAGGTCACTTCCGTACCGGCACAGACAGAATCCTGATCGTGGGTGATCTGGACATAGATGGTATCGTTGACATATACATAATAAGGCTCGCTTGTCATTGTGCAACCGGTGGTAGGATTGGTCATCACGAAAGTGAACTCGTAAGGATAGGTACGGGTGGGGAGAACAGTATCAATGCTGGTGGTGTCAGTCGCGAACGGGGCATTGGATTCTCTCCATTCATAATTATAGTTGTTGAAATTGTCATTGATGTTAGCAGTCAGTTTGACGGTGTCGTTCAAACATACCATCGGAGCACCGGTGATTTCAACAGTGGGCATCGGACGCACATAAACCGTATCGAAGACAACGGTATCGGAAGCGCAGCCGCTGATGCTCTGGCTCATTGTCACGGTATAGATATATCTTGCTTCAATATTGTTTTCGCAATAGAGGGTTTCTGTGAATGTGGAATCCGTCACACCGGCGATTTCCACACCATTTCTATACCATTTATATATATTAGTAGAAGGAGCGTCACCCGTGTTGACTTCGGAAACTGCATAAACGGTAACCTGAGTGCCGGAGCAAACGGTATCGGGGGAAACTTTCACTTCCGTAATCTTAGGCATGTCGGCTACATTGATTTTGATGGAATCGCTGGTAGCCTTGCAAGAGGATGTCAAGTGGGAGTTTGTGGTGTAGTACTGATAGTAATCTACCTTATAGGTCACACTTGAGTCAGGGGTGATGGTGATGGTGTTCCCCTGCTGGAAAAGTGTATCTTCGGTTGTCAGGTTAATCCAGTTGAAGGCGGCACCCGGAATTTCATTGGAGCTGACTGCGATGACAGAAAGTTCCACATCTCCACCCTTGCAGACGGTCGTATCGGAAGCCAGGAGGGTGAGAACAGGAGTGGCATCCACGCGAACGTCAAAACTGGCTGTACCCCAAACGCTGCAACCAGCAAGCTGGGGGACACCGGAAATCACATCGATATGATGCGGGTTGGTGGAAGCGGACAGGTTGGCCAACGGCATGGTACGGGTAGTGATTGACATATCTTGAACACCGTCCACAAACCATTTATATGTGGCATCATCGGAAAGGTAGTCGGTCATGTTATAGGAAGCTCTGACGACCAGATTGACATTCGTTCCCTCACAAATCTGGGTGGGACCCGTAATGTAAATTTCGGGAACCGGAAGAACTGTGATCATCAAAGACTGTGCATCCTTTGCATCACAACCTGCAACTGAAGAAACCACCACTCTATATTGTACGTTGATCGGCTCGTCAGTAGAGTTGGTCAAATCGTCAATAAAGGAGGCGGAATCAACACCGGGGATCTCGATGCCGTTCCTATACCATTTATATATATAGTCAGCGCGAGGTGCATCGGTGAAGGTAGCTGACACTCTCACTTGGGCCCCGTCGCATACGGTGCTATAGGCACCGCTTACGAGTGTGTAGGGTGTCGTGGAGAGATTGCCTTCCACTTTCACGGTCGGCTCACCGATTTCCGGCATCACGCCAATGTGAATGGTGTCGCGGGAGGTACATCTTTCAATACTGGGTCTGACTTCAACCCAATAGTCGCTGGCGGTATTCACCGTCACGGTGATGCTCTCTGTGTGTTCTCCCGTGGACCAAGTGTAGCTAGGATTGGCTTCTGAATATCCGGTGATGGCCGGGGTGAGGGTAACTTCCGCACCAGCGCAGACAGAATCGGAAGTGGCCTCGATTTGGATAGTCGGCAAAGAGTAGACCCAATATTCTATGGTGTTAGTCCAAGCAGCGCAGGAGCTGTCCGCATTAACAACATAGGCAAAAATTCTGTTGGGGCTCACGTCGTTTCGATTTAACTCTGTTGTCCACGCCGGAGAATCGGTGTCTTCGGCATCCTCATTGTTCTTGTACCAACTATAGGTGAAAGTTGAAACACCAGCAAGTGCCCAGTTGTCCATAACAATTCCAAAACCGATAAGCCCGGTAGTACTACTAGAAGTACACGTGCTCGGGATGCTCTCCGATCTCAACTGTGGGGAGAAGGTGTGGGCGACCACATCCGTGTCGGCGGTACAACCGCTATTGTCCACATAGCGGAAATGGTGGGTGCCTTCCGTAAGGGCGGATACTGTAATCGTACCGTCGGTGGCATCAAGGCGGGTGGTGCCATCATACCATGTGTAGGAGGTACCTGTGGAAGAGGCGGTGAGGCGGATACTGGCTCCTGCGCAGACATCATAGTTGTTGGCTATGAGGGTGGAGCTGCTGTTTCCGGAGATGGTCACCGTCTGGGGGGTGGCGGAGGTGTCCGTGCAATAAACATCACCGACCTGGTAGGTGACGGCGACACGGTAGGAGCCACTCTCTGACACCACAAAAGTGGGTTCAGTAGTATAGCCCTTCGGGGTATCTCCGTTCAACCATGTATATTCAACCGGGGTGGCACCCGGGGTTGGGGAATGGAAGGTGGCGGTAAGGAGAGCGGTGGAGCAGCCGCCTGCTTCGGCAGTCAGGTTCACCTGCGCCTCCTTAACCTTTGTAAATAAAAATTCCGCGGAGCGAGAGGTGATGCATGTGGGGTAATATTTCGTTACCTCTACATGGAACCAAGCCGTATCGGAAGAGAGGGCCGAGACACTGAAGTCATAATAGTTCGATCCTGTCGTCGGACCATAGACGGCACTTCCATTCTCAAACCACGTATACGTGTATTGAATGGTGTCGTTCGGCTCATTATCGTCAATGATGGCTGTGAGCCTCACATGGCCGTCTGCGCAGGCGTAGTGGGGCCCCTCAATGGTGGCGATAATGCTCTTTACTCCTTTTACTCCTTTGGAGCGCGGCGAATTGGGGCCGTTGTCTCCATCGAAGCTGCAAGCAAGCTTTCCTGAAGCATTTGATGCGAAATAACCATGATGATTTCCTCCGGCATTCGATACATATATACCGGACACCCCATCGTCATTCAACGACGAGGTTACCGACTCGCACCGTGCCTGATTTCCTAAATACATAAATAACATCAGGAAAAAAATCGTAAATTTTTTCATTGCTTTGAATTTAATTATTACTTTATATTTCTATTTTCTTCAATAAATTTCAAATTTAAATACACCCTGATTTACAATCAGTTGTACGTAGTTTTTCCATGTTTTGTTTCAGTTTTTTCAGACTTTCAAACACTCTTTTTCATTTTAATATATCAACTTGCAAAAATACAAAAAAATAAGCACATACATTCACTTGCGCACTTTTTTTTTGAACTTCAACAGCAAAGCGGGTTTTCGGAGTTTTCAACAACTTTTAAACATTGCTATATTTTTTTGTATATCAGTGTCTTAATTTTTTTTCATTAATTGTTATTCACAGGCAAAATTTGATAAATATTTCTCTGACACATCCTAAAAAGAAAAAATTCTGACGTTTTGACAAAAAAAAATCAGGGCGAAAGAATGGATTCTTTCGCCCTGAAAATATATAACTTATTGTTTACCAATATTTTAATATAGAAGCGCAACGTCTTTCTTCAGTCGTTCCATCGCAGAGGCTGTCGGTGACGTGTCAGCAACCGCAGCCAACACCGCACCTGCCAGATCGGTGGCCATTGCCCCTTCGTCCAAATGCCCGGCAGCAAGGTTGATGATGTTCACAACCTTCTCTTTTGCGTTTTTTATGCCTTCCCACGCTTCTGGTGAAATATAGACTTGCTGCGACAAGTTATGCTCATATTCACTGCGGATGGTGGCGAGCAGAATCGTCTGCATCTGGTAGGCGGTGAGTTCGGGGTTCGACACTCTGAACAGCAGTTGATTCGGATCTATACGTTCCAGAAACATGGCCATCCGTTCATAGGCCTGTAGTCTGACCGGGGTCACCAATTCCTTTGAGTGAAACTTGAGTTCAAGGAGTCTTTTCTTCTGATCGTTCTCCACAAAGTGCTTGGCGAGGACGAAAGCCGTGACCGCCACGATGAGAGACGGGATCACAGCGATGATTATAATAGCATAGGCAGGCATGGCATTTTCTTTTACTAACCGCAATAAAAATATTTGTGTACCATTTCAAGCATAAGGCCGGGATCCTTTTCCAGACGCTGACGGATGTCGGCATCATCGAAACTCTTCAGCTGCTTAATGATGTCGTCAATCATTTCGGAATTGAAGACACCGTGGGCTTCGAAGATGCTGCGATGGGCGGAAAGCTGCTCGGCGGATTCGGCGCAGGAGGCAGGCAGCTGGGCAAGGCTTTCGAGCTTGGCCTTGTTCTCCACCTTGTGGATGTTGACATCGACGTAGGTCTTGGCTGCAAAATCGAGGGCGCCCTGCATTTCGAAGCCATGGCGGGCGGCGACAACCAAGCCGGCCAGCAGCAGATAAATGTCAGCGGAGCCATCGGGGCAGCGGAATTCGACCGTCTGCTTCTGGGAGTGGTCCTCGTTGTTGGCCTTCTCGTTGGGATTGGCGATGGCCACCATATCCGTAGCGCTGGTCCAGCCGAGCGGCACGCGCACGAGGACAGAGCGGTTGCGGTCGCCCCAGCAGATGGAGGTGGGTGCCTCCTGATGAGGAACAAGACGGAAATAGGAGGTGGGGTTGGTGTTGCCGAACGCCGTGAGCGAGGAAGCACACGTCATATAACCGGCGATGGCCGTGCGGGCGATGGAATTGAGTTTGCCTTTCTCCACCATTTGGTTCACCCCGTTTTTCACGATGCGGGTGTGAATATGGAGTCCACTGCCGGCTTTGCCCGCGGTAATCTTCGGAGCGAAGGTCACATCCAGGCCGTATTGGTAGGCGAGGCTGCGGATGACCCATTTGGCCAGCACCAACTGGTCGGCCGCATCCTGCACATCCGTAACCAAGAACTCTATTTCGTTTTGTTCATATATTTTGTTATCAAGGGTGAAGTTGCCCACTTCAGAGTGACCATACTTAATCTGGCCGCCCACCTCAGCAATGTAAAGCATACATTGGGTGCGGAATTCCTCAAACTTGGTGAAAGGAGAAGATTCGTGATACCCTTTCTGGTCGGGGGTCTGATACAAATCTTCCTTTTCCCCAATCACGTAATATTCCAGTTCGCCCATTGCCTGGAACTCCATACCAGTCACTTCCTTGAACGACTTGACCGCTTTGCGAAGAATGTATTCCGGGGAATTTTCCATCGGAAGACCATCTTTATTAAAATAGGAACAGAGGAAAGAGAGAGTGGGGATTGTTGCAAAAGGATCCACGAAAGCGGTCTTGAAACGGGGGATCACATACATGTCACTGGAACCGGCGTGGATAAATGCAGGGAAGATGTTGGAGCCGTCCACCCGTTCGCCACAAGAGAGGATTTGTTCCAGATACTCGCGGCTGTGAAGGATGAAGTTAAGCGTTTTCAGCCTCCCGTCACCTGCGACATAACGGAAATTGACCATCTTGATTTCATTTTCCTCAACGAAACGGATTATGTCCGCTTTGGTGAAGTCGTTCGGCGACTTTTTCAAGAAATTGGCGACCGAGTTCATGGTCATAGCGCGTTCTTCTTTCATAAAATATGACTTTAGTTTTTAAAATATTTTTGTATTTCCATTTGAAGGTATTCCACACCTCTGAAATTCACATGTTTGGGTGGTTTTCCATTCTGGTACAGGATCATTCCCACCGAATCGGAAGTGATTTCAGGAGTGATGTCGAGGGTAAGAATGTCATTGGAAAGGTAATCCGATACGGAAACGTGGTTGAAGTTGTCCCGGACACAGCAATAATAGAGTTTCTGATCCTCGCAAAAAGCCTCAATGTATTCCGTCTTCTCGTCCCAATCCTCAGCGAAGGTTTGTTGGCCACGGTAAAGCACGACGACCTTGTATTGTAAAGTGTCGGCTATATCTTGCGGATAGCAGTCAAAGCGGCCCATGTCATTAATTACATATTTGTCCTGGGCAAAGTCTGTACGGACATAATCGTCAGTCTCGAAGGTGGTGGCGCCAGCGATGGATTTTTTCCATTCATAATATTTGTCCACGATGAAGGCGCCGTCCTCGTCGCGGTGCCAGCTCCATTCCTCGCGCTCAAGCGTGTTGCTGTCCTCCTTGGCCAGGTCAAGGCCAATGGGGACGGCATCCAAAATGCGCTGCGTGCCCGAGCCGGAAGTGATGACGAGATAGGTCCATTCTCTGTTTTTCGACTGCACGAGCCACAACTCCCGTCCCTGCGACATTCTTTCAATCCCAATCAATCCCCACTCATCGGGAAGGGAGACATGCATTGTCACCTGTGTGCCGTCGTAGTTGTCTCCACCCAAAATCAAGTTTTTCACGAAATCCTTTGACAGTTCATATAAAGGAAGCTCATTGCCCATCGAATAGTTATCTGTAATGGTAATCACTGGATACTGTACGTCAGCAGAAGAAACCGGCTGGTCTAATTTATCTTTTTTTGAACTGCAGCTGACAAAAAAGAGCAGCAGGACAATGACAGACAACTTATAAAAACCTGATTTTCGCATAACTTACCTTTTGTTTTAAGTGGGGGGCAAAGGTACGACTATTTATTTAGATTCAACCATGCAAAACGAACCTTTTCGGCAATTGAAGAAGAATCGAACCGAAGTTCCCTGTACAGCGATTCCATATCTCCGTGTTCCACGAAACGCCCGTCCACGGCAATGGGCAGGATAGGGAGAAGGGTTTTGTTTTCCGAACAAAACTCTGAAATGGCAGAAAAGAGTCCGCCTTGCTGAATTCCATCTTCCACCGTAATGATAATTTTGTGGTTCTCAACTATTTCCTTCAACAAATCCTTATCCAAAGGAGCAAGGTAACGCATATCTACATGGGTGGGAGTGATACCTTCCTTAGCCAATACTCCCAGTGCCTCCTGAACGTGGTTGCCGAGAGGACCGATGGAGAGGACGGCCACCTCTGTTCCCTTTGTGACAATCCGCGCCTTTCCAATGGGCACCTCTTCAAAAGGCACCTGCCATTCTTTAAGCACGCCCCGTCCCCGGGGGTAACGGAGGGCAAAGGGCATATCGCGATGAATGTAAGCGGTGTACATCATATTGCGGAGGTCGGCTTCGTTCATCGGGGAGGCGATGATGAGATTGGGAACGGCACGGAGGAATGCGAGATCGAAAAGACCATGGTGTGTGGCACCATCCTCCCCCACAATCCCCGCACGGTCGATGCAGAGGATCACGGGCAGCTTCTGCAACGCCACATCGTGAACAATCTGGTCGTAGGCCCGCTGGAGGAACGAGGAGTAGATGTTGCAGAAGGGCACCATTCCCTGCGAGACGAGTCCGGCGGCAAACGTGACAGCATGCTGTTCGGCTATACCTACATCAAACACTCTGTCAGGGAATACCTTGCGCATAATGGTAAGAGAGCAGCCGGGCGCCATGGCGGGGGTGATACCCACCACTTTCTCGTCCCGACGAGCCAATTCCAAAATGGTTTCTCCAAAAACATCCTGATATTTAATGGGTTGTCCCTCTATGTCGGGCTTTATGATTTCGCCCGTTTCCGGATCAAAGCGGCCAGGCGCATGGTAGGATATCTGATTTTCCTCGGCGAGAAGCAATCCTTTACCTTTTACAGTGATGGTGTGCAACAGCCTCGCTCCCTTGATGGATTTCAGATCCCGCAGGGTATTGACCAACCCCACCACATCATGTCCGTCCACCGGGCCGAAATAGCGGAATCCCAGCGATTGGAAGAGGTTGCTTCCTCTTAAAAGAAAGCCTTTCAATGAGTTACCGATATTGCTGAAGAAGCGGACCACACGACTATGGCTCGGCCGTTTGCTGGTGAAAAAGTTCCAAATACGGCTTTTCATCCTGTTGTAGGAAGCCGATGATGTGATTTTCAGCAAATAACGACTCATTGCCCCGACATTCTTGTCGATAGCTATTTTATTATCATTAAGGATAATGAGGATATTCGCTTTCGTATCGGCAGCGTGGTTGATGGCTTCGAAAGCCATACCGCCTCCCATTGATCCGTCACCGATGACGGCAATGTAGTTCTTTTCGTCATTGCCGGAAAGGTGCCCTGCCACAGCCATTCCCAATACTGCTGAGATGGAGGTGGAGGAGTGGCCTGTGCCGAAAGCATCGTATTCACTCTCCGACATTTTCGGGAAACCACTGATTCCATGATACTTGCGATTTGTATGAAAACGTTCTTTACGTCCCGTGAGTATCTTGTGGGCATACGCCTGATGTCCCACGTCCCATACCAGTTTGTCATTGGGAGTATCAAATACATAGTGGATGGCCACGGTCAGTTCCACCGTGCCGAGACTGGAGCCGAGATGCCCTGGATTTTCCGCCGTTTCAGTAATGATATAATCGCGCAACTCCTCACACAAGGCGGGAAGTTCCGAAACGTCCAGCTTCTTCAAGTCGGACGGATAGTTGATTTTTGACAAGTATTTATACGGGTGGTGTTCCATTTATCCAAGAAGAGAGCGGTAAAAATCAATAAGTTTCAACGTTATTTGTTCATTATTATGATTCAATGAAACGAAGTTGCGGGCATTTTCGCCGAGGATGGCGCAAAGGTCGGGCGTTTTCACACATTTCTCCACAGCGCTGACAAATTCTTCGGGGGTGTCGGCAATCAGGATGTTTTTCCCGTTCTCCACATCCAAACCTTCCGCGCCGATGGTAGTCGTGATAATCACCTTGCCAAGTGCCATTCCTTCAATGATTTTCACGCGGATCCCGCTGCCTGCAAGAATGGGGACTATCATGATGTCCTTTGAGAGCATGAACTCATTGGCGGAAGCCACCTCACCCGCCACAACGACGTTGCGGTCGGTGCGCCGGCTGATTTCCGCAGGGATTTTTCGTCCGGCAATCGTGAATGTCACTTCAGGAAATTCCTGTAAAATGGAAGGCCAGACCTCATCCAAAAACCACTCAACTCCCTCAACATTAGGCATCCAGTCCATACTCCCGATGTGAAACAGCTCCGGTTTGTCTGACGGCATATAATCCTCTTCAGGCTCATAGTCATCCAAATCAATGCCAAATGGGATGACGGAACATGGAACCTGTGGACAAATTTCTTTAAAGAACTGGTTGTCAGGCGTTGAAATGGCAGCAAATCCATCAACTTGACTTTCCAATGAACATTCATAGCGTTTCAACTGATTGGAAAATATCTTTATTGCCCACCGTTTGGCCAGATTTTGTTCATTTCTGGCCATGCGTTGCCATATAAGATGCTCGACATTGTGTGTGCGTAGAACGATTCTGGCCTTGGAATACTGGCGGATAACCGGAATGTAGGGTGTGGTATAGACTGATTCAAGATGCACAATGTCGTATTCCCCGTTTTTCAATACCTCTGCGATTTTTGCAGCAAAAGCTTTGGAATAAAAACGATCCACTTGATAGGAGCGGCGAGAGAAAAGCCCACGAGCGGCGGCAGGCACTCTAACCGAAGTGTCCGCATATACCGTTTCCAGTTGTGTTTTTTCAATGTAACTATTTGGAATATTGTTTGTTTGCAACGAATGTTTGGGTGTTTCCAATGCCAATACCTTGACAGACACACCTGCTTTCAACAACCCTTGTGTAAGGTTGTTCATTGCAATAGTTCCCCCGTCAGAGGGAGGAAAAGGAGGCTTGGGGCAAATTTGAAGTATTTTCATTTTATGCAGGAGTTTCAATATTTTGTTTGGGTTTTCTACTAAAAAATTGCTTGATTTTTTTTACGATATTCAAGTATGTGTCCGGTGATAGAATAGCTGAATCCATTGTGGCCTTGTACGTTAAAAACACACAGATAGGGAAGATGATGAAGGTGGAGAGCCACATTCCAATCCACGGAAGGATGTCTCCGCTTTTGGCCATTTTTTCTCCGATAATGGAGATGACAAAGTAGAAGGCGAAAAAGACCACAGTTATTACCAGTGGTACACCAATGCCGCCTTTCCGTATGATGGTGCCGAGGGGTGCGCCTATAAAAAAGAAGAGGAAACAAGCGAGGGCAAGGGTGAATTTGCGGTGCCATTCCACCTGGTAGGAGAACAGCATGATGTCGTCAATATCCACAATGTCAAACGCAGATTCGCAAATGTTTACGATATCCAGAGAGCGCTGGGAAGCATAATCCAAAACCTGTCTTTGCAAAGGGAGGGGAAGACTGTCAAAAGTTATTTCAGGGGTTGATAACGTAAGCGTACGGAAAGAACTGTCCTTAAGAATTTGACTGTTAAAGAAATACGTTTGCTCTGAAAAACGGGTTGCCACCCGCTGCAACCTTTTGGTTCGTTCCTGCTGGATGGTGTCGATTTCCGCCGAAAGTTCCTGAACTGTCATCGACTGCTGACTTGACTTGAAGAACGACTCATCCGCCTTCTGCATTTCAAAGGAGGAAAGGTCGAATTTCATGTACTGCTTTTCAAATTTCATAAAAAAGAGCGGATAGGAGGCGCGGCGACTATCCTGATTGCGGCTTTCATCCCAATAGAAGCCGTCGTAAAGGGTGAAAAGGAAGTAGTGTTTGTCGGGGGTCATCGTCATTGTGCCCCGCTTGGCGTACGTCATGGTCTGGTTGCCCATACGGCGGGAATGATCGTAAATAACGACATCCTCAATATTCTCATTATCAAGATATTTCTTTCCAACACGGATTGTATAGTCCCCAAAGCCATCGTAAAAAACACCTTCCGTGATGCTCAGTGCCGGTTTCTGCTCCCTGATTTCGTACAGCAGCGTTTTCATTTTCACATTTGCAATCGGCAAAATATTGTTGGAAAACCAAAAGGAGAAAAGTCCGATCAGAAGGGAGAGGAATGCAAGGGGGCGCATCAACGAAGTAACCGAAATGCCCGCAGACTTCATCGCGACTATCTCGTACTTTTCGCCCAGATTACCGAAGGTCATCAGGGAAGAAAGAAGCACAGCAAGGGGTAAGGCGAGGGAGAAAAAGGTGGCAGAGGCATAGAAAAGCAGGCGCAGAATAAGATACCATTCCAGACCTTTACCAACCAAATCATCCACATATTTCCAAAGGAACTGCATCAGGATGATGAGCAGTGACAAAAAGAAAGTAAGGATGAATGGCGGTATGAATTTCTTTACCAAATATCGGTAAATGATTCTGGCAAAGGGAATTGGGACAAAAGAACTTCGGTGCTTTTCTCGGGGAGGTTCCACGGCCAAAGGATTTAGTAATCGCCCAAGGAGGTTTGGGGAAGCTGGGCAAGGGCTTTTTCGGTCTGCTCGGCATTGGGGGGCGTTCCGTGCCACTTATGCGTTCCCATCATAAAGTCCACACCCATACCCATTTCCGTTTTCATCACAATAACCACAGGGTGGCCATTATGGAGTTTCTTCTTGGCCTCGTTCAATGTGGAAACGACCTCTTCCATATTGTTGCCGTCCATTTCAAGGACGATCCAGTTGAAAGCGGTGAACTTATCTTTCAGCGAGCCCAACGGCATTACATCATCGGTGGAGCCATCAATCTGCTTTTGGTTGTAGTCAACGATAGCGATCAGATTGTCAACCTTTTTCGCACCAGCAAACATGTAGGCTTCCCACACCTGACCCTCTTCAAGTTCGCCGTCGCCGCCGAGCACGAAGACAGTTTTGTCGTCACCATTAGCTTTTTTAGCAATAGCCGCACCGATGGCCACAGAATAGCCCTGACCCAGGGAACCGGAGGCGACACGAAGGCCGGGGAGTTTCTCAACGGGTGTGGGGTGCCCTTGAAGGCGCGTTCCTAACTTGCGGAATGTAGCCAACTCTGAGACAGGGAAATAGCCGCGACGAGCCATCACGCTATAGAGCATAGGCGAGATATGCCCGTTTGACAGGAAGAACATGTCCTCTCCCCTACCCTCACGGGTAAAGTGGTCTGGATCAATATCCATCACGTTGAAATAGAGCGCAGTAACCAAATCTGCGCATCCCAGGGAACCACCCGGGTGGCCGGAATTGGCTCCGCTGACCATTCTGATGATGTCCCTACGGACCTGAGCGGCAATCTCTTGCAGTTGAGCGACAGTTTTCATTGTATGATTGTTTTATTTAATCTCTTTTACACCTTCTTCCCAACGGTTCAATTCCTCTTGCATTTGAATCAGATAGTAGGCACCTATACCCATAATCAATTCTATGTTAGGAAGATATGAAAAATCTTTGGATAATTCCACATACCCGCGGATAAGACCATCGATAGTGAGTTTGTACTTTACGAGGTAACGGGATTTGTCGTTTGTCCAAGCCCACTGGTTTTTCCACAGTTCCGAAATGGCGAAATAATAGTTTACGCCGTCAAGGGTTAAGGCACTGCGGGCACTTGCATTGATAAGCGAGGTTGTGATAATATGTCCTGTTTTTTCGTCTTTTATAGAAACATAGGGACGGAAAAAGCCATAACGTTCAATCAGATATGAGCCATTGGGGGTTTCAATGCGGGCCAAAGTGCCTTCACCATAGATGAGGTCAACCGAAACAAAACAATTTCCACCCGCAGAAATCTCGTAATATTTCTTCCCTATATCCGGTCTGATTAACTGTAATTCAGAAAGATGCGTGTCAATAACAGATTTCATGGCTACAATTTTACAGAAGCGGAGATTTTGGCGGCAACTTGACGGAATTCCTCATCGGAAAGTTTGCAACGGGGGTTCGTGAAATTGAGGTCGCCCTCTTTGGAGATCGGAACAAGGTGGATGTGTGCGTGGGGGACTTCCAAGCCGATAACCGCCACGCCGATGCGTTGACAAGGAATGTTTTCCTGAATGGCAAGGGCCACTTTCTTGGCAAAAACCATCATTCCGGCCACCGTATCATCGTCGAGGTTAAAGATGTAATCATTCTGAATCTTTGGAATCACCAATGTGTGTCCTTTCGCAAGCGGACTGATGTCCAAAAATGCAAAATAACGGTCGTTTTCAGCGATTTTATAGCAGGGAATCTCACCCTTGATGATTTTGGTAAACAAGGTTTCCATTATCGCGAAATTTTAATGATTTCAAAATTGAGTATGCCGACCGGGGCGGTCACTTCAGCCACATCACCTACTTTCTTACCGAGCAAACCTTTTGCAATAGGCGATGAAACGGAGATCTTACCTTCCCTGAAATTGGCTTCGGATTCGGGAACAATCGTATAAACGAACTGCTGGCCGGATTTCAGATTTTTGATCGTAACAATAGAATAGATGAGTATCTTGGAAGTGTCAAGTTTGGATTCATCAAGGATCCGGGCATTGGCTATCAAATTCTGGAGTTTGGCAATTTTCATTTCCAGAAGACCTTGTGCTTCCTTGGCGGAGTCATACTCGGCATTTTCAGAAAGGTCGCCTTTGTCACGCGCTTCCGCAATCATTGCGGAAATACGGGGACGTTCCACCGTTTCAAGTTGCAAGAGTTCCTCTTTCAACTGTGCCAGACCCTCTGCAGAATAGTATTGGATTTCATTCATAACTTTCCTTTTTTATATAAAACAATACTAAAGAGGCCTATGAAAAGCCTCTTTAGTTATAAGTCATTAATTTTATGTGCGTTATTAGAGAGCGAGCTTCAAGCTGACAGCGTGGTTACCGCGCCATTGAGTCGTAAAGCGATAGGAGTAGTCAAGATAGATTTTGGCGTTGCCCTTTTCTTTCTTCTGGAGCGGAATACCGACGGTAGCACCGAGTGCGGGACCTGTGTACCAAGTGGTTCTCTTTTCAACGTTGAACATACCTGTTTCAAAGTTGTAACCGCCGCGGACCATGAAGTATTGACCGAAGGCATATTCAATGCCGAGGGTGAAGATGTCGCGGGAGAACGCATTGGCGGTAAAGGAACCGGCCAGTGTGATTCTGTGGGCGGCATCATCACGGGTAAGGAGCTCGTCCTGGCGTTCTTCCTTGGTCATATCCTTGTATTCCTTACCCCAAATGAGGAAGTCATACGAAAGACCGAGGACGAACATGGTGGGGAGCTCATAGGCAGCTGAACGGCTCTGCAGGGTCTGTTCCCAGTCGAGGCCGTTGGCCACGCCACGGACGGCAAGACCGTCACCCTTGTAGGACATAGGGGTACCAATGTTCTTCAAAGTCAAACCAATCTTGAAGTTCTTGTAGGGACCTGTGAGATACTGCACACCTGCATCGATGGCCCAGCCCGTCGCTCTAGCGTCGTCAGAACCGGTTTCGGTGATAATCTTCAAGGAAACACCACCATAGATGTAGTCGTTGAAACGTTTGGCGTAATGGATGCCAAGGTAGTTCAACTTGGGTGAGAAGGTACCCATATTGCCTTCAGGTTGTGCTTCGGTGGTTTTGATGATATCACCGAATCCCATCGTGAAGAAGGAGACACCGAGAACGCCAAAATCGCGTTGGCGTCCGGTTTCCTTGTTTTTGAACTTCAATGCCTGAGCAAGAGCGAAGGTGTTGATGTTGATCCCTGCACCTGAACCGACAAGGTATTGTGTACGGGAGAAAGCCAATTCCGTCTTGTTGACGAAGGACATACCGCCGATGTTGGAATACATGGCTTCCAAGCCGCGGATTTCTGCGACACCGGCAGTTCCCCAACCAGTGGAACGGGCCCACGGGTCGATGAGGAGGTGCTGCGCACCGGACTGACCTGAACGGTCGCGGTTACCTGCGTAAACGTTAACTGACAATGCAGCCAACATGCCTATGAGGGCAAAAATTATTAATGTTTTGTATGTTTTATTCATAGTCGTGATTTTTAGCAAATTAATAATTCTGTTAGAATGCATTTAAGTCAGTCGGACGCATAGCAGCGAAGAATTTGAGGGTTCTTTCGCCGATGCCCGGAGCGTTCACATGAATGATGTAGATACCGCTGGAAACAGGGATGTTGGCAGAGTTCTTCAGATCCCAATCCACGAAGGTGGAAGCATCGCCTTTGGTGAGACGACGGACGAGAATGCCGCCTACGGTGTAGATGGAAATCGTCACCTGAGAGGCACCGTCCTCGTATGTCGGGAGGTTCACAATCTTGACGTAAGTTTCAAGAGCGCCGCCCTCGTATGTGGAGTATCCATAATACGGGTTCGGAACAATGTTGATCTTCTGAAGCACCTGATCTGTAAGGTCACCATTTTGGGCCTGGCCAGTCTGGGCAGCGATATTCTTCGTGGTGAAGGAGTACATCGGATAATTGTCGTTTTCCGTCACTGCAGGACCTACGCCCACACCGGAAGCGTAACGCATATACGGACGAGACACACGAATCTTGATGGTCGCATCATTCGAGAGCCAGTTTTCTTCCTGTCTGAATGCCGGCATCGGGATGCTCGTCCACATCACGTTATTGAACAATTGAGCCTTCTTGTTTTTACGCTGCTGGTTGTTATAGTCGGAGATATTCACAAATGAATTGAATTTATTCATCAGCCATGCACCTTCATCGTAGGGACCGCAGTCAAATTCAGTCTGGAAATTCCGATGCTGGTTGTTATTAAGATAGTAAACAGATGCTGTATTACCAGAGCTACCGACTACATAGATATAGTGTCTACCGCCCCAGCACGGAGCCTCAAAGTCAGTACCATAATTTTCGGGAAATTGTTCAAACAAACTATTATAGTATGATTCGGGGATGATTGTATCAGCTTCCGATAAACCAAATACTGTGGGGTTCAAAAGCTTGGCATACGTAGTAGTGGGGTTGAACAACATATCGTTACCATTATTGGCCGGATCAGAAGAGTTCTCTGCGAACATGATGTTCAGACGCTCGCCAGTTTCCACATTGATGGCGTAGCCCGGGAACCAACCCATACCTTCACCTGTGCCGTCAGGGTTACCGTTTTTGTCAACGGAAGCATGTTTACGCGGTTCGTACGGAAGAGCGTTCCCCTCAGACTTCGTGTAATCATCGCAAGACTCAAGGACAACGCAACGCGTCCATTTATTCTTATCGGGGGTAAGAATGATGTCAACAGAGTAGAGATTGGTCAATGTCTGGTTATAACCGGGGCACCATGATGTTTTTGCCATATCCTGGAAACTCCAGTAATAGGGTGTGGGAACTGCATCGTCATTATTGCCAACTTTGTGGGGTCCAATCCAGTCAGGAGAGATGAATTTCGCCTGCGGACCGGCATAGTAGGGCGAGCTCAAAACATAAGGAGCCCATGTCCCGTTAACCACTTTTTCAAATTGTGCATCCGGATCCTTCCATGCACGTGCTCTCCAAGAAGCATTCAAGGTTCCTCTTGACATCAACTGGAAGAAGTCTTCCGTCTTCCATTTGGAGTACTCGTCTTCCACACCATCCTGTGTGCCGGAAGCATCGTCCCAAGCACCAGCTTCCTGCACACCGGAACGAATCCAGTTGGAGGGGTAGTTTCCATCTATATCTGTCACACCACCCAACCATTGTTTTGTCTCGTCAGCATAAGAAATTTCGGAACCGACGAGGTCAACCTGTGTATAGGAAGAAATATTTCTATAAGTGTATCCACCATTGTTTTTCACCCATTCAGCGAGGTTGTCCTGATGAATCTGGAAAGGATAATCCAGAATGGAGACAGAAATACCATGGTCAATGAAAACCTTAGTGGAAGGATCTTCATAACTGATCATCTGCTCATTGACGACGGAAATGGCGAATTCTGAAGGAATTTCATCTTCAACATTCCCGTTGTCGTCCAGCACTTGAAGCACCCATTCTGTCTGGGGAGTGACGACCGTGTCTTCTGGTTCAACAAACTTGATCACATAATCCTTCGGCTGAACCTTCAGGGGGTTAATCACCTTCACGTTGATAGGTCCATGGTTGTTCTTATAGGTAAGTTTGTCCATTTTGCCGTTCTTTAAAATCTGGTCGCGGCATTCGTCGGTCAGATCGAGGAAGAAACCACCATTGCCCTGTCCTTCGATACGGGTAATCATCGGTTGTGTACCATACTCGCAGTTGACGACGGTACCACCATTCTCCTGTTGCGGGTCATGCGGGATGCCCACATAGGGTTTACCAGAATTTTCAACATCACCGATATTGCGACGGCCGGCGAGGAAAGTGACTTTCTGTCCTTCAAGGCCATGTTCTACACCGGGTTCCGTTGAATAAGGCGCGAAATTGTTGTAGGCATACGCCAAAACGAGGAAATAGTATTTTTTATGGTTAACCAGTTGGGTTGAGGTCGTTGCAAAGGCGTCTTCCGTAATCAAGAAAGAGTGACGGAGACCCTGGTCTTCACCATTTACTTTCAATTGCGGGGCGCTCGTACCGATAGCGTCATCATAAACCCAGTTCACCAACTGGCTGACACCATTCTGAATATCGCACTGGGCGATCAGGCGGATTTTGTCAAGGTCACCGATATCCGTTGCGCTCACGTATTCATTGATGCACTGGTAAATCATATAACCCTCAAAACGATATTTTCTGTCGTAAACAATTTCTTCAAAAGCGGAACTGTCGCGAGCCTGGAGGAGGAACGTATCTACGCCGTTGATCTGACAACGTACCGTATCATAAAGAGTATAAATAACCTCGTCTATACGGGATTCTGAAATGGAAGGATCTTCTTCCTCATAGCCCTCACGGTAGTTGTTGCTGGATTCAGCATTGCTGAGATAGAGGATCAACTGGTTGTTCATTTCTTCAATGGTGAGGTCCGGAGCATCGGGGCCGTCCAAAACCTTGAAGCAGTTTTCAAACAAGGACTGGCACTTGTCGTCAGCCACTTTCAGAGCGTCAACAGAGGCGGCAGCGCCACCGCTTGTAGCGCGAGCCCACGGAATACCGACGGTAATGTAGTTGACAGCACCGGCATGAAGGGTGAAGGGACCGGCAGACTGCATGAAACGACGGTCAGCAGGAGCATTACCGACAGCGGTTTCTGTCCAGCCGTCAGCGGAGTTGTTATAAGTGGATGGAGCCGGTATTTCACCAAGTGTACCCCAGTTACACGGGTCGGTAAGACCGGGGAACATGAAGTCACACGGCGGACCGAAAGCACCGTTCTGCGGGTGGGCATTGGCGCCGTATTTCATTTTCAAGTTATCTTTCCAGATACCACGCAACATATTGTAGTACTCGAAAGCCACATCGGGGTCACCGACAACAGAGTTGTCATTATTGTGATAAACGAAACGGCGCATACCGAAACGTTCATTATCCACAATACCGTCACCGAAGTTCACACCGTTGATAGCTTCGGCGCGAACCAGCACCATTGAATCCTCTACCATGACAACAGAATCGCTGTCCGGATCGGGATTCCAAGAGAAAGCCTTCATCTGGCCGTCCAAACCCACAATCTCGCAGCTTCCACCCATTGTCGGACCGAATTCAGCTGGACCGTTGAAGGAGGGGTTGTCATAACCATCGGGGTCGAGGTAAGGACCCTGGAAGAAGTCCACACCGACCGCAGGTGGCTGGGCACCATAGTGCTGCACCAAGCCCTGACCGTCGATGTTTCTACCATTGTAGCAATAGCCCAAACCACGGGCAACATCGCAACCCACATAGTCATCGTCGGCATAACCCAAGTCGGGGTCAACCCACTGTGAGAAATAAGTGTTGGTCAAGTCGTAGGTGGAACGGTTGATAATCTCGTAGCTGTAGAACGTCATGTTGTTCAACTCATCGTTGGTGGAGAAGCCGAATGCCTGTGCACGGATTTCCAAACCGATGGGAGAACCCTGTGATTCTGTGTGGGAGCCGCCCTTGTCGTTGAAGATCCAGTAAAGGGTCTGGTCACCTTTCAACACATGGTCGGCATAAACCATACCGGAGGAGATACCCATTCTCTCTTCGGGGGTTTTGGGCAGTTGGCCGGCAGCGGCAAGAGCGCGGTTGGCCGTGGTCCACGGGCAGAGTTCGTTGTCAAGGTCATAGTACGGATAGTCACCGTTTGCAGGGTTGTATTCACCATCTTCATCGTAGTCGAAGAAGGGGGCGAGATAATAGGATTGTCCTGCGGAAAGGTCGTACGGATGGGCCGGCCAGTCACGGATGCTGTTGGGCATCGTATAGTCTGAATTCTGCCAGTTGGCAATATGGTCTTCCACCTCTGCGCGGGTGATCTTGTAGAATTTATCGTAATCGGCGCAGGTTTGCTGGGTAATGGAAGCACCATTCAATGTGAGAGGGCCTGTCCAGAAATCGTCACCGCGTTGGCGGAAACGGACGGCGGCCAGTTTCAGCTGGTCGTTGATATCCATACCGCCGATCCAAAGGGCCGCAGCAAACATGGAAGTTTTTCCAGAGCCATACGGAATTTCATACTGTGCGATTTCTTCAAACCACATAGTACCGTTTGTTTCCAAGTAGGCGCGCACGTTGTTGACAAGCAGCTGGTTGGAATTGGATGCAGGCAAACAAGTAGCAGCCGCACGGGGTTGAATTCTCGAAACCGCGGAACCGCCCCTGTACTTTTCAGCCTGAACAGAACCGAATGTCATCAACAGGGCAGCTGCGAGAACTAAAAGCTTACTGATATTTTTCATATTCTATAATTTTTTTTCTACGGTTGATTAAAAAGAGAAACTGACACCCAATACCACACGGGTAGGTCTTGTGTAGTTGTACGGATCCTGCATTCTCATCAGGTAGTAGTTGCTATAGGAAGCGACACTGACCTGGGAGTTGATCTGTTGCTGATATTCAGTAGCGGTCAGATAACCATCATCGTCGGCGTTACCGGTATATTCATATACATAAATAACATTCTTGAAGTTGAAGAGGTTCAACACTTCCAGATAGACATCGAGGAATCCTCTCTTGGTGGTTTCACCCTTCTCGTCTTTCTTGAGGCTCAGCATGAAGGATTTGTTGATACGGAGGTCGCACTGGAAGATCCACGGCATATTGGAACCGTTGATGGTACCGGCGAGCTGGCTCTTCGTACCGCTGACATAGATGGAGTAGGGCTTGCTGGAACGGCTGTAAGGCATACCAGAACCTGCGGAGAAGTTGAGGTTGACGCCGAAGCCTTCCAAAACTTTGGTTTCTTTCACCTTGCCGTTCTTTTCCTTGCGGACAGTCGGGCCGTTGTAGTCGCCGCCCCAACCGAAACGGTAGTCAATCGTAGCGGCCAGTTTGTGGCGCTGGTCGAAGCTCAGGTTAGTGAGGGTACGCAAGTTGGGCTGACCGGAAGAGATGATGGCCAGACCGGAAGTGGCGGAAGAACCGGTACCTTTTGCAAACTGCAACGTGTAGCTTGCACGGAGGGTGATGTTCTTGGTGCGCTGGAGGTCATAGCTGACCGTGAAGCCCTGCACTGTACCGAAGTCGATATTGTCATAAGAATAATAGGTGGTGGGATATGCACCGGAGTAACGGTAGGCTTGGATCTGGTCACGTTCCTCTCTATAGTATGCGGCCAAGCTCAAAGCGGAGCTTTCGCCGATGGCCTGACGGAAACCCAATTCATAGTCGATGGTCTTGGAGGGTTTCAGACGCGGGTTGTTGACGCGGGAATCGGGGGTGTTGTACTTCTCAATCCAGAGATAGCTGATCGGGTCCAGACGGAGGTAGCTCGGACGAGAGGTGATGATGTTGTAGTGGGCATAGAACAATGATTTGTTGCTCACCGGGAAGGAGAAGGAAAGACGCGGCATCACAGACCATTGCGGTTTGTAATCTTCGAAGGCGTCGTAGTCAACCTTGGAAACGTAGGTAGCCGGGAGGGCTTTTTTCAGGATCGGACCGCCGGTGGCACCCAAAACGGTGGTCGGGTCAGTGACCTCGGCACCATTGGCGTCGTACCATGTGTTGCCACTACGGAAAGCCACGATATTGGTATTGTCGGGATCCAAGGTCATATCGGACTGGTTCACATAGACCACCCAATCATCTGCGGCGTTGCCGGGGATGTACTTGGAATCAAAGCTTCCGCGAATTTCACCCACTCTATAGGCATCTCTAAACAAATAGGGGTCTTTCAGAACAGACTGGTTGGCGTCGAAGCGGTCGATACGGACACCCACGTTGAACAACAGGCTCTGGATGGAGAATTTATCCTGAATATACATTGCCATATAGACGGGTTCGTAAGCACCTACGCGGTAGGTATTGTCTCCGTTTTCATCTGTTTCCGTAAAGAACTGCTCGATGTTGGTTTTGGTCTTGGTTCTCTTGGAGCCGGTGTAATCATAACCATAATAAGAAATATAGGTATTACCACCATTGAAGAGTTCACCGGGGGAGAACATGCTGAGGTCAAACTGGTCGGGAGAGAGGTTGTCCAAGTCAATCCAATCCGTACCGTCAGGATTCAAACCGAGGGAGGTACGGAGATTCCGGTCGAAAGTTGTTTGGTTCTCCCGGTCAAAATACATATCATACATCACGGTGTCGTAACCGCCAACAAAGTACGGATGATCCATATCCAACTCACTGATATGGCTGTTTGTGTTGCTACGCATCAATGTCCACAAACCAACAGGGGCGATGGAGAAAGCTCTTGATGTACGTTTCTCAAATTGGTAACCGAGTTTGATATCGTGGTTCTTCACCGTCATGGACAAACTCACGTTGGCGCCGATCTGTGACTCTTCCGATCTGGAGTAGCTGTTATAGACGGTTCCGGGAGCGGAGAAAAGTCCATATATGCTATTCGGGGAGTCACCGTTCAACAGGGCACCGAACTGCTGGTAAAGAGTGAGGTTGTAAGGAATCACTCCGAAGTAGTCATAAATTGTACTCGGAGAATAGGTGTCTGTGAAGTTCGTCACATAATAAATAAGGTCGGGGTTGGAGATGAGGGATTCGTCGTTGTTGCCCCACGGGGTCGGGCTGAATTCAACGATGGAGTCATAGATGTTGGAGAGAACCGTCACACCGTAGTAATCAATACCATCAATCGTAATGAATTCATCTTGACTGAGTTTGTTGTAGTATTTGGCGCGGGTGGTCTTGAAGTAACCGATATGTCCGTAGTCGAACAGGTTCTTTTTATGACGGTTGTCCTGCGCGAGTTGGGAGAAGTGCGTATAGTTGACGTTGATGTTATACATAATGTTATCAAACACAGAGCTGGTATCCAGCGGAATTCTGTGCTGGAACTTGGCATTGATACGCCATGTGTTGTAAGTGACGTTGGCGTTGTTCTGTGCATTGAAGAGGGCTGAAGCGATACCCCAGTTTTTGGCGCGGGTGTATTCATACATACCGCCGATGGAGAGGTCTATGTTCTTTTTGGAACCCAAAAGGAAGTCCAACTTGGCTTGACCGAGGTAGTTCTGGGAACCGGCGTGGTCTCTCACACGTTTTTTGTAGAAACTTTCTTCGGTGAGGTATTCTCCGTTGGCGTAGTTGGCACCGATTTCAGTGGCACTGTAGCGGAGAGGGTTCTTGATGAGGTAATCGATGGTTTCATCGGTGGCGCGCCATGTGCCGCCGCGGGCGGGGCTACCGTCCTTGGTGTAGGAGGCGTCGCCGGTGATCATGAAGCCGATACGGGCGGGGTCGCCTGACTTCTTGCCGCGGAGGATGGGGCCTGTGAGGGAGACCTCCCCGAGGAAGTCGTTATAACCTTCGATGGAGCCGCGGAGCTCGGCGGAACCGTGGAGGTCTTTGGAGATACCCTTGGTGGTGATGACCATGAAGCTGGTACCGTCACCATATTCAGCGGGGATACCACCCTGGATCAACTCGGCCTGTTCAACGGAAGCCATGGAAACGCCGCCGGTACCGCGGACAACCATACCGTCGATCATTGTCTTCTGACCGTCGGAGCGGGCACCACGGACACTGGTGAGGCTACCGTCAACGGAGGTGACACCTTCGGAGCTGGCCAAGGCACCGGTGATGGAACGACCCGGAGTCTGCTTGATGTCATCCACGCTGAGGGTCGTGGCGGTCTTCGTATTATCAGCGCGGAAGACCGGCTCTTTCCATGTAACCGTCACCTCGTCCAATGCCTGAGAGGAGCAATTGATTTTGTGGTTCACGAAAAGGTCCTGACCGTTGCTGATCTTCACGCCCTTTTCCGTTTCCTGCTTACCGCAGGAGGTAATCAGCGTGGCATCGAACGTAATGTCATACGTACCTGCGGGCACACCGTGCAGGGCGTAGTTACCGTCACCATCCGTCATCGCATAGTTGACAACACTACCCTCTTTTTTCAGGAGGACGTTGGCAAACTCGATGGCGCCGCCGCCCTGGTCCGTGACCTTTCCTTTGATGGTACCCTGAGAGAACGCAAGACTGCTACAGAATAGAACGATTCCAAGCGTCAAGAGTAACTTTTTAATCATAACTGAGATTTTATATTAAACATTAATTTACTATCCAACAAAATACACACAAATTAGGGCGCAAATTTACAAAAAAATCTTTTGCAGATTCGCGCCCTTTCTTTCTTTTTTTTATTATTTATAACTTTCTAATTATAAGGTCTTTTCAATATTTCTGAATAAACAATCCCTTTGTATAAATCTTCCATATCAAGCGATATTTGCATTTTTTTTCTCTCCTCATCTTCAATGTTTTGAACATTTATTTCAACATCACTCCCGGAACAACTTTTCACCGCTGACGTTTCTTCGTTGATTTCCGGTTCAAGATTTTCGTAAGTGAAATAGGGGTTGTTTTTCGGAATTTCCTCGTAAGATGTCGGCGGTTTCGCTTCCTCTTCCTGATAATCTGCCTCCAATGTTTCCCATTCAGGTTCTGACATCACAGTGGGTTGAGGAAACGGGCTTGGTTTCGGTTTGCGTTGCGCCTGTTGCTGCGCCTTTCTCTTCGATTTGCTGTATGCCCGAAGAAGCACAAACGCAATGATGCCAATTGTTATTAGGGTATCTACCATATTTTTATATATACTATTATTAAATTATTGGTTGGGTTGTAGAGACGCAAAATTTTGCGTCTCTACACACCGCCTTGTTTCACAATAACGCCCGCAAAAATACGACAAAATTACATCATTTCGTATGTAACCCGTGTTTTTTTGCAAAAATGGCGGACAAAATCTCATAAAATTCGTGTACCTTTGCGCCTCAAAATCGTGCAAGTATGGGAAAACAGGCGGAAACCCCGTTAATGAGGCAGTACAACCAGTTCAAAGCGAAGTATCCGGATGCTATTTTGCTGTTTCGGGTGGGTGACTTTTATGAAACTTTCGGCGAGGATGCCGTGAAGACCTCGCAAATTCTCGGAATTGTGCTCACCAAACGGTCGAACGGGGCCGCCGCCGACCAGGACCTTGCCGGATTTCCGCATCATGCACTCGACACCTACCTTCCCAAACTGGTCCGGGCCGGCTACCGTGTCGCCATCTGCGACCAGCTGGAAGACCCAAAACTCACCAAAACCCTTGTCAAACGCGGTATCACCGAACTGGTAACCCCCGGCATCGCCACCAACGACAAGATTTTGGAACAGAAGGAGAACAACTTCCTCGGGGCCATCCATTACGACAGCAACTGCAGCGGCATTGCCTTTGTGGATGCCTCCACCGGCGAATTTTACCTCGCCGAAGGCAATAACGAGTACATTGACAAACTGTTGCAGAATTTCAAACCCGCTGAAATGGTGATCCAGAAGGGAAAGGTGCAGGAGTTCCGCGAACATTTCGGGGAGAAGATTCTGCTCACCACCTTTGAGGACTGGGTCTTCACCTCCGACTACACCGTGCCTCTGTTGACCCAACACTTTCAGACGAACTCTTTAAAAGGTTTCGGTATCGAAAATCTCACCAAAGGCATCATTGCTGCCGGCGCTGCCCTCCACTACCTCAGCGAAACCCAGAACCATAAGGTACAACATATTAACAAGTTGAACCGAATTGAGGAAGAACATTACGTCTGGCTCGACCGCTTCACCATCCGGAATCTGGAACTGATCCACTCCCCCAACGAAAATGCGGTGACCCTGCTGCAAATCCTTGACAAAACCCTCACCCCGATGGGCGGCCGCCTCCTCAAGAAATGGATTCTGATGCCCCTGAAGGAGAAAATGCTGATTGAGGAACGGCTTTCCGTGGTCAATTTCCTCATTGACAATGAGGAATTTAAATGCGATATTGAAGCCCTTGTCCGCACCATTGGCGACCTGGAGCGTATCGGCTCGAAGATTGCCACGGGCAAGGTGAACCCTCGCGAACTCTTACAACTGGCGCGGGCACTCCGTTCCATCGCCGCCCTGCAGAAACTGTGCGCGGCACAGTCACAACCTGCCCTCAACAAAATGGCGGAACAACTGAATCCGTGCCTGTCGGTTTGCAAACGCATTGAAAACGAGATAAGTGAGGATGCTCCCGTGGCCATCAACAAGGGACGGATTTTCAAGAAAGGGGTGGATGCCGAATTGGACGAACTCACCTCGCTTTCGCAGAACAGCAAGGCGATTTTGGCGGAAATCCAGCGTCGCGAGACCGAAAAAACAGGCATTTCCTCCCTCAAAATCGGATTCAACAACGTGTTTGGCTATTATTTGGAGGTGACCAACGCCCATAAGGACAAGGTCCCGGCCGAATGGATCCGCAAGCAGACCCTCACCAACGCCGAACGCTATATCACTGAGGAACTTAAAGAGCTAGAAAGCAAAATCCTGGGCGCAGAGGACAAAATCCTGAGCATCGAAACGCGCCTGTTCAATGAATTGGCCCTCTCCCTCATCGACTATATCCCGATGATTCAGACGGACGCCCGTATTGTCGCCAGAATTGATGTACTTTCCTGTTTTTCAACTATTTCTAAAGAAAATCAATACATCCGGCCCGTCATTGACGACAGCACCGTGATTGACATCAAGGGTGGACGGCACGCCGTGATTGAAACGCAGCTGCCGCCAGGAGAATCGTACATTGCCAACGATGTGTATTTGGATAACGAAAAACAGCAGATCATCATCATCACCGGACCCAACATGTCGGGTAAGTCGGCGCTGCTGCGGCAAACGGCGCTGATTGTGTTAATGGCGCAGATGGGCTGCTACGTTCCCGCCGTCAGCGCCCGCATCGGCGTGGTGGACAAGATCTTCACACGCGTCGGGGCTTCCGACAACATCTCCACCGGTGAATCCACTTTCATGGTCGAGATGAACGAGACGGCCAGCATCCTCAACAACATCTCCAACCGGAGCCTCGTGCTTTTGGACGAAATCGGCAGAGGAACAAGTACTTACGACGGTGTTTCCATCGCTTGGGCCATTGCCGAATATCTGCATGAACACCCCGTACACCGTGCCAAGGTGCTGTTTGCCACCCACTACCATGAGTTGAACGATATGGCGGCGCAGTTCAAACGCATCAAGAACTACCATGTTTCCGTCAAGGAAGTGAACAATAAAATCCTGTTTTTAAGGAAGTTGAAAGAAGGAGGAAGCGAGCACAGTTTCGGTATCCACGTGGCAAGGATGGCCGGGATGCCCCAACAGGTGCTGAACCGCGCCGACGAGGTGCTGAAGCAGTTGGAGGAGAGCCACAGCAGCAAGGAGGAACGAAGCATCAAGAAGAAACCCGCCCAAGCTGGCTACCAGCTCAGCTTTATCAATCTGGACGACCCGCTGCTGCTGGACATCAAAGACATCATCATTGATTTGGATATCAATTCGTTAACACCCGTAGAGGCCTTGATGAAATTGAATGAAATCAAAACGATGCTGACACGGGGTAAATAATGTCATTAGCGCACGGAAAACACATTTTTGCCATTCGCCTTCAACACCTCCTGTGCCGCCTGGTTCTGCATAATGGCACCGCCCCATTCGTTGAAATCATACACATTAGGTTCTCTGAACCAATTATTTACATTCATTCTCAAGGTGATTTCCGATGTGGTGGACTCGCCTATTTCCAAAGAGGCAAGCGGCAAGGTGACGGTAAAGAAATTATGGACAAATCCCGTGATTTCCCCATCTTGATAGGTTTGGCCTATGCCGCTGTGCAGGCAGAAAGGCGTCAATTCATCGTTGGTATTCAACCACTTGCCATTGATTTGCATATAGTGGTAGCCGCCGCCGATGGGTTCAGGCCACGCCATGTTGGTTTCCGGTGGATTGACGAAAAAGCCCGTGACGTTCTGTGCGGCATCCAAGCCGAAGACAAAAGAGATGCTTTTGTATTTTCCTACAGATAACTCATCGTCAATCAACCAATTAAAGGTTGAAGAAATATCGGAGTCGTAGTAATGGATTCCGTCATTGTCGGTAACGGACACCTGTGTGCCGTCGGATTTGGTCAGCACCACGCGGGAGATGAAGTAACGGACCTCATTAACCTCGTAGTGATTTCCCGCATCGTTCACATAATCAAGCACATCATATTGCAAGGTATGGCCATCCACCTCGGTGACGAAATGCACTTTGAGGTGGCCTGTTGGAACGGGTTTTTTACAACCAATGAAACAAAACAGGAATAACAGCAGGAACAGAATACGTTGTAGAGACGCAAAATATTGCGTCTCTACGATTACGAATTTATGGGTTTTAACCATATTATCCATTTTTCTACTACCCTGGCCTACGGCCACCCCTTCTACATAGAAGGGAAATTTTACCATTCGTCGGTTTTTTCGGCGGCGGGCTGCATGCCGTCCACCAGGGAGGAGATGAGGGCCTGGATCTGTTCGTCCACCTCCTGGAGGTTGATGAAACATTCGGGATCCCATTTTTTATCCTCGGGATTGAGCCACCGTTCAATGGGGGCTGCAGCTGTCGCTTTTTCATTGAAATCGGTGATGGTATAGCGGTAGCGGCCGTCGCGGCACTGGAGTTTAAAATTGTAATAGACCACGTTCTTTGTCAGTTTGGAACCGTCTTTCTGGTGGGAATAGATTCGGACGGAGGAGCGGAAATCGATGACGTGGTTGGTAGCGTCGTTGTTTTTGATGACTTCGGCGGTGTTCTTGTAGAACGACTTGGCCCATTTCAAGGCGCGTTCATACAGCTCCTGTGCGGAGCCGTTTTCTTGTATAACCTCCTTGTACGTAATAAGTTGTGTTTCATCATCAATGGGCATGTCCGGCGCAACGGGAGCGGTGCCTTTTTTCTGTGAAAAGCCTGTCATTGCTACGGCGAGCAACATAACGAACAAAAAAATCCTTTTCATAACAATTGGGTTTAATGGAGCGGCAAAGATACAACTTTTCTTCAAAAGGTTTTTCTAATATTCGATACAACTACCCCGCGCTTCGCGCACCCCTTCTTGGCAAGAAGGGGAAGAAAAAAAGCCGCCCTTGGACGGAGCGGCTTTTTTTATGGTGATTTTAAAAATTAGCGGACGATGCTCACTTTAGCGGTGGAAACTTCGTTGCCATTGACCACGCGGACGATGTAGAGACCGGCGTTGAGGTTGCTGACATTGAGGGTTTCGTTGGCTTCAGCGTTTTCGACGGACATCACTTCCTGACCGGCGATGTTGTACACAGAGATCTGTGAACCAGCAGCATTCTCCACATTGATGGTAGTGCTTGCCGGGTTCGGGGAAACCGTCAAAGTGTTTGTATTCTCGGAAATGCTAACATCATTAGCGTTGGTAACCGTGATGCAATAAGTGTCGTTATTTACATCATTATCAATGCAGGTGTAGTTGGAAGCCATTGTATAAGTGATGTGCATGCAGAGTTCAAACGGGAAGTCATAACCCATTCCCTGAAGTTCTTCCCAAGAAGTATAATCGGGATCGTCATTACCCGGGAAAGTGAACAAAGCGATGGGCTGCCATGAATAAATGTAACCAGCCAACATAGAATCCATAGCGCTGATGGTATCAGCCTGGAGGAAATAAGCGGGTTCAGTAGCGGTCGGGCAATCAATGTAAATATCCGTCATAAGATCGCCATAAAACATATCAATACCGTCATTGCTCACGCCAAATCTGCAATAGAATGCATCCTGAAGGTCGGGCTTGACAGCCATAGAAGTGATACGAACAGCGCCATCTTCTTCCGGATCCAAGAAAGTGGGAACCAGGTCGCACTTATTCACATAGGGCTGACCATCGTTGTAGTACACAGCCAAGGAGAAAGGCATCGGGTCATACTCTTCAGTATCGGCATCACCGAAAATATAACTTGCGATGACATCGGGATCTGCAGCTGCAAATCTTGCAAAATTGTGTGAATGTTTAGCTGAGTCGGGGGTACCCAAACCGATGTAAGAAGTACCATCCATCACAATACCGATACAAAGAGACTCGCCAGCCACAACGGTGTAGGGAGTGGTGAAAGGAACTTGTTGAGCATCCGTTTCCATGGGAGCAGTGTATCCCTGTGAGAAAATGAGTTCACCCGGAGTCAAATGATGCTGGTCATCAACGGAGGGGTTACGATACAGATTAATCGTGTATTCCGTATTGGTGCAGCTAACAGACTGGTTGTACACATGAATAAAATAGACTTTTTCCAAGACCGAGCCAGCAGGAATTTCATCGGCATCAATCACCAAATAATAAGCATCTTCGGCAGAGGTCTGACGAAAACCTGATTCCCAAGAGAAAGAACCATACCAGTCGGAACGATCAATGCTGGAAATATTTCCAACATAGTGTTCATGGTCAATGGGAGAAATTCTTTGCTGTGCAAAGCCCATTACTACAAATGCAGCAAGCATCAAGAAAGTAAACAGTTTTTTCATAATTATTTATTTTAGGTTAGACATAAAATTTCCGCTGCAAAGATACACTTTTTTTCGCAAAGAACGGAAAATGCGAGAAAATTAATGTTTTTTAGGAAATGAAACTGTGTGCTATATGATTCTATCCACCTCCCGGTAGAGGGCTTCGATGTCGTTGTTGTTTTGGAGAACCACATCGGCCCGGGCGATGCAGGCGGAAAGATTCTGCTTGTTCGGGTCGGTGGAGGTCATTTCGCGCCGCTCGTTCGCCAGAAATGTTTCAAAGGTGACATGGTCGGTCTCGGAATTGCGCAGCACGGCCCGACGGTACCGAATCTCGGGATCCGCATCCACGGCCCAAAGCCGGAAGTTGCCTTTGGCTTGCAGGGAGTCAATTTCGCCAGGCGTACGGATGCTTTCAATCACCGCGTCGTAGGTCTGCTGCGCCGCACGCTCGTACAGACAGTCGGTGACGTACGAAGGCGAGTGGGCCGCACGCAACTCATTGGCCACTTGTGTGAAAGAGTCACGATTCGGCTCCATGCCACGGCGCAACACCTCCTCTTTCAGGAAATCACGGACAGAAAAATGGACAAAGCCATACTTTTCCTTCAGGTACTCCACCACTGTCCCCTTCCCTGCCCCAAGCGTGCCGGTAATGCCGATAATGCGGATTTTACGACTTGATGAAATCGCATCCTTCAGATTATCAACAATATACTTCTGCATTTCATTCGTCATTTCGGTATGCATGGGAAGCGAAAGAACCGTGTGGGAGAGCTTTTCGGCCACCGGAAAATCACCCGCCTTGCAGCCGAACTTGGCAAACGCCTTCTGTTCGTGAATCGGAACGGGATAATAGACCATTGACGGGACACCTGCCGCCTTGAGCTTTTCTTGAACCTGATTCCGGTCAATGTTTTCATCCAAACAGAGCGTGAACTGGTGGTAAACGTGCGTGGTAAACGAAGCTACAGAAGGCACGGTGATGCCCGCACAACCGGAAAGAAGCCGACCGTATGTGTCCGCCGCTTTTTGTCGGGCGGAAGTGTAACTATCCAAGTACTTGAGTTTTACATTTAAGATGGCCGCTTGGATGCTGTCTAAGCGCGAGTTCACCCCGACCAAATCGTGGTGGTACTTCACAAAAGAGCCATGGTTGGCAATACCGCGCAGCTTGGTGGCAATTTCGTCATCGTTGGTGAAGATGGCGCCGCCGTCGCCGTAGCAACCGAGGTTCTTGGAGGGAAAGAAGGAGGTGCAGCCGATGGTGCCGATGGTGCCGGCTTTTCGGCGCGAACCGTCATGGAACGTCACCTCCGCGCCAATGGCCTGGCACGCATCCTCAATGACAAAAAGTCCGTGGCGTTCAGCAATTTCCATAATCCGCTCCATATCGGCGCACTGACCAAACAGGTGGACGGGCACGATGGCTTTCGTGCGGGGCGTGATGGCCGCCTCGATTTTGTCCACATCTATGTTATAGGTGTCGGGGCGGACATCCACAAAGACGGGGGTGAGTCCAAGCAACGCCACCACTTCCACTGTGGCGATGAAGGTGAACGGGGTTGTGATGACCTCGTCACCGGGCTGGAGACCGAGGGCCATCATCGAGATCTGCAGGGCGTCGGTGCCGTTGCCACAGGTGACGACGTGCCGGCAGCCCATATATTCCGCCAGGTTCTGTTGGAATTCTTTGACAATCGGTCCGTTTATAAACGCTGTTGAATCAATGACTTTTGAAATCTCGTTATCAATTTCTTCTTTAATTTTCCGGTATTGGCCTTTGAGGTCCACCATTGAAATCGTCGGGTTTTCCATTTCTTTAAATTTGGCGGCAAAAATACCATAAAATCAGTTATAAAGTTGCAGGTTCATCAAGTTCATCAAGTAAAAGGTAAATGGTAGAAAGTAGGGAGTTAAAAGGTGAAAAGAGTTTGAAAGTTTGTTGTAACTTTGCGGCCTCAAATTTCACAAATCATGAAAAGAGTTTTAGGCGTAGGAAACGCATTGGTGGACGTGATTGTCAATCTTCCCGATGAGGCTTTGTTTCAGGAATTTTCCTTGCCGAAAGGCGGAATGGAAATGATTGATGTCGAGCGGAAAAGAAAGCTTCACGCGGCCATTTCAAGCATGAAACAGAAGCTGGCTTCGGGCGGCTCCACCTCCAACACCATCCACGGACTGGCCCGTTTGGGCGCACCGACCGGTTACATCGGAAAGGTGGGAAACGACGAAATGGGTGATTTTTTTGAAGCCGACATGAAAAAAAGCGGCATCCATCCCCACCTCATCCACACCTCGGAAACGGACACGGGCATTGCCACCACGCTGATGACGCAGGATGCGGAACGCACTTTCGCAACCTACCTCGGCGCGGCAGCCTCTATGTCACCGGAAGAAATTGACAATGAGATATTTAAAAATTACGACTGCATCCATGTGGAGGGTTATCTGATTTTCAACCACGATCTTATTCTGGAGATCTGCAAAAAAGCCAAAGCCAACGGCCTGAAAATCTCGATGGACATGGCTTCCTTCAATTTGGTGAAAGACCACCACGATTTTGTGGAAATGCTTCTGAAAGAATACGTTGACATCCTGTTTGCGAACGAAGAAGAAGCGGCAGCGTTCACCGGCAAAAGCGGCGAAGAGTCGTTAGACATCCTTTCCCAATACTGTGAAACGTGCGTGGTGAAACTCGGGAAACACGGCTCGGTGGCGAACATCAACGGACAGAAAGCCCGCATCGGGACGAGCGGCGTGAAGGCTCTCGACACCAACGGAGCGGGCGATGCCTACGCTTCCGGATTCCTCTATGGCCTTATCAATCAGTACACTCCGGAAAAAACGCTCCGTTTGGCTTCCCGCATCGCGGACGAAATCATCGTGACTGCCGGTGCCAAACTTTCGGACGAACAATGGGCGAAAATCCGCAACGAAAAAGAACTGTTTTGACCGGAAAATCCAATTTCAAAATCAATCTGGGACTGTACGTCACCGAAAAGCGTCCTGACGGCTTCCACAATTTGGAAACGGTCTTCTATCCTGTTGACAATCTGTGCGATACTATTGAGATAGAACCTGCCGACGAAGTCACCTTCGAGATGGTGGGCGGGGATTTTACGACAGACCCAGAAAAGAACCTGTGTGTCAAGGCGTTCCGGATATTACAGAAAACATATCTTCTCCCTGGCGCTTCCATTCGATTGGACAAAAAAATTCCGTCAGGTGCTGGCCTCGGCGGGGGATCAGCGGATGCGGCGACGGTGCTGAAATTGACGAACGAACTTTTCAACTTACAGATTTCCAATAGTTTGATGAAAGAGTACGCCGCCTCACTCGGCAGCGACTGCGCCTTTTTCATTGACAACGTTCCATCCTACGCCACCGGTAAAGGGGAGCTATTGACCCCCATCAATGTAAATCTGGCGGGCAAGGTGATTTCCGTTTTCAAGCCGAAAGTGTCGGTTTCCACCGCCGAAGCTTACGCGCACGTCACTCCCCTACCCGGCCGACCGAACCTCCGAGATTTGACAAAAGAGCCGATTGAACGATGGAAATATTTGATTGTCAATGATTTTGAAAAATCAGTATTTCAGAAATTTCCTGTTTTAGCCGATATTAAAAACAAGTATTACGCGTTAGGCGCAGACTACGCTTCTATGTCAGGCAGCGGATCAGCACTGTTCGCCATTGCCGACAAACCCATCCAACTTTGTCCCTATTTTTCTGGTATTGATTTATAAATGAGATAATTAACCGAAATGTCCCCTACCCTATCCGAGCAAAATATCAACGTTTCCATCATCGGCACCGGCAATGTCGCTTCGTGGCTTGTTTTCGCCCTGAACCGAGCGGGCATTTCCATTCGGCAAATCTATGGGAGAAATCTTCAAAAGTGCCAAAATTTGGCAGCTTCCTGCGGTGCCGAAGCCATCAATGACTTATCGGAAATCAAAGAAAACAGCGACTTATATCTATTTTCCCTGAAAGATGATGCCTACAAAACGGTGATTTCGTCGGTACCTTTCCGTCTGCCGATGGCGGCCATCACCGCCGGGTCGGTATCGCAGGAGGTCCTCTCCCCTATCGCCGACCGTTTCGGGGTGTTTTATCCTTACCAAACTTTGACGCAAGGTATTGATTTTAAAGATATTGAAGTTCCTCTCTGCATAGAAGGCAACACGGACGAAGCCGCTCGCTTCCTTTTTGACATTGCTCAAAAAATAAGTAGCAACGTACAGTATATCAATGAACAGCAGCGGAAAAGACTGCACCTGGCCGCGGTTTTCGCCTCCAACTTCAGCAATGCAATGTACGGCATCGGATTTGACCTTTTGGAACAGGAAGGCATTCAACCCAAAATGCTGCTGCCACTGCTTCACAACACGCTTGACAAGCTACAGACGCTGCACCCATGGCAGTCGCAGACGGGTCCTGCGCGCCGAGGCGACACCGAGGTGATGAAAAGTCACATCCATTTACTGAAAAACACTGAGTTACAAAATATCTACCGACTACTTTCGCAGTACATCCAGAAAAAAACAAACCTCAGCAATATGGAGCAATACAAAGATAAGTTACAGAAAATCACGACATTCATTTTTGATTTTGACGGCGTTTTGTCCGACGGAAAAGTCCTGGTCCTGCCCGACGGTGACCAGCTGCGTTCAACCAACGTCAAGGACGGGTACGCCATCCAATACGCTCTGCGAAAGGGATATAACGTGGCCATCATCTCTGGCGGCTACTCCGAAACGATGCGCCTGCGGTACAATAGCTTCCCGAACATCGACATTTATCTGAAGGTGCCTGACAAAGTGGCGAAACTGAAAGAGTATATGGCGGAAAAGTCGCTGACATCGGAGCAGTTACTGATCATGGGAGACGACATTCCCGACATCAAAATGATGCAGATGGCCGCGTTAAAATGCGCTCCGGCCGATGCTGCGGAAGAAGTAAAAGCCATTTCCGACTATGTTTCGTTCCAAAACGGCGGCAACGGAGCCGTCCGCGACGTCATTGAGCAGACCATCAAGGCACAAAACCGCTGGATGGAAGACGACGCCTGCTTGTGGTAACGCTAAAACGGCGTGACAAATTCCCGCAGGGTCGGACCAATTTTATCCTTGTCAGAAAGAATCGGGTTCTCTATCCCCCACTCCACATGGATGTCGGGATCGTTGTAAACAATATTTCCCTCCGACTCTTTATGATAGAAATCGGAACATTTGTAGGCAAAAATCGTGTTGTCCTCCAAAACGGAAAAACCATGTGCAAATCCTTTTGGGACAAATAGTTGATGGTGATTTTCACCTGTCAACACAGCTGAAACATACTGGCCGTAGGTCGGACTTCCCGCACGCAAATCCACGGCCACATCCAGAACGGCGCCCTGGATCACGCTCACCAATTTGGCCTGCGTGAACGGCGGCTTCTGGAAATGGAGGCCCCGCACCACATTCTTCTGCGAAAATGACTGGTTGTCCTGTACAAACGTTTCGCAAACGCCTGCGGCACGGTATCGCTCTTCATTGTAAGTTTCGAAAAACCAGCCTCTTGCATCGCCAAAAATCTGAGGCTCAATCAATAAAACGCCTTCAATGGGTAATTTTGTGACTTTCATAATTTATTTGGTTCTGTTTGTCGTGGAGACGCGATGAATCGCGTCTCCACAATTGCATTATTCATACACACGTGCCTCAATGCCGAGGGCACGGACTTGGTCGGCAATCTTTTCCAACTCGGCTTTGTAAACTTTAACTAACTGTTTGGCAGGTGTTTCACGATCAAGGGAATAGAGAACCACCCGCTTCGGTCGGAGCTCACCCACAATCTTGAGCCAGGCCGAAACATTCTCCTCGGAGGTGTTGTCGAACGGCACATCTTCAATGATGCCCTTCAGGAACATCGACTGCATGATGAACTTGCCGTGAAAATGGCGCAGTCCCTCCACCGTCTGTTCCATCGTGATCGGAATGGTGGGCCGGTTGATGAGCTGGTACAGTTCCGGAAGCCCGGCGTCCAACTTCAGCATCGGATTTTCAATTTTCAACAGGGCATCACGAACCGCATCGTTCTGCAACTGAGTGGCATTTGACAAACAGGTAATGACCGAATCGGAATAGTATTTATCACGAATAACCAACAGTCCATCAATAATTTCCGGAAATTGAGGATGCAAAGTGGGTTCGCCGTTCCCGGAAAAGGTGATGCTGTCGATGTGCGTGTTTTCCGCCTTGCATTTTTGCAACTTCGCTTCAATGGCCTGCAAGATGATATCAGCAGGTGCAAAATTCTTTGCATCAATATCTTTCCGCAACGTCCAGCCACATTCGCAGTAAATGCAGTCAAACGAGCAGATTTTCACATCGGTAGGGGAAACATTGATTCCCAAGGAGCTGCCCAAACGGCGGCTGTGAATTGGTCCGAAAGCGATGGATTCCCAGAGGAACATAGGTTATAGGTTATAGGGGATAGGGGATAGTAATTAGATTTTCAAACGAAGCCGCCTCTTGTTTATTGTTTGTTTTTTCAATCTTTTCAACCTTCTGCATTATACCTTTTACCTTACATTTTCTTTGATTGAACGAACGATCGTGCTAATGCTGAGAGCACGGTTGTGCGTCTCTACTTGATGAACTTTATAAACCTGCAACTTTATAACTGATTTTATGGTATTTTTGCCGAAAATTTCAAACGATGATCCACATTATTGTAGCCATTGGAAATCAAGGCGAAATCGGGTATAAGAACCAGTTGTTGTGCCATCTTCCGGCGGATTTGAAACACTTCAAGGAGCTGACCACAGGGCATACCATTCTGATGGGACGGAAAACGTGGGATTCTTTGCCGAAGAAACCGTTGCCGAACAGACGTAACCTTGTCATTTCCAGAAACAAAGACTTGCAACTGGAAGGAGCTGAAGTTTTTGCTTCTCCGGAAGAAGCATTAAAAAACATCGGAATAGGGGAGGAGGTCTTTATCATTGGCGGAGAACAAATTTATCAACTATTTGTAAACAAAGCAGATAAGATTCACTTAACGCACATTTTGGCCGATTTTGAAGCGGATGCCTTCTTTCCGAAAATCAATCCCGAAGAGTGGTACCTTTGCGAGGAAGTGCCATTTGAAAAAGACGAAAAGAATCCTTATAACTTTATATTCCAGACTTTTATAAGAAAACAAAAGTGAAACGACTGTTCATTGCCTTCAAGACGGAACTGGCTTCGGAATACGATACAATGCTGAAGCAGCTGAAACTGTCCACCCGTTACGACGACATCAAGTGGGTGGAAGGCCATTTGCAACATCTGACGCTCAAATTTTTAGACAAAACACCTGAATCTAAAATAGGCCCATTATGCCAGATTCTGGCAGAAATAGCGAAAGAAATGGAACCTTTTGAAATGAAAATCAACAAATTGGGTGTTTTCGGAAGTCAGTACCATCCCACAACCTTATGGCTTGGTTTTGAAAAACAACCCGTTTTGAACCAGTTGTTTGAAAAAGTGGAAAAGAGGCTTACTTCCGAACTGGGTTTTAAAGCCAACGATGGCAATTTCGTGCCGCATCTTAGCCTCGGACGTATCAAAAAAATGGATAGCAAAAAACGCTTTTGGGAAGCTGTAAATAAAAACCAACCATCTTATTTTCAGAATTTTATAATGGATGAGATGATATTATACCGAAGCCAGCTGGAAAAAACAGGGCCTATTTATACGGAAGTGGGGAAATGGAGATTAGGGATTAGTAATTAGGGAATAGGGGATAGAAAGTAAAAGCTATACCATGGTAAGCCCCGTAGGGCCGAAGGAATACAGAAGGGTGTGAAATGCCCGCATAAATAAACGGATGAAATACAATACAATGAGCCAAAAGAAGTTGTGGTTTTTTATCGGAGCAATTGTAACCATTGTCGTCGGGGCGGTGGCGGCGGTATGTGTGGGGGTGATCCAGATCCCGGCAGACGCTGTTTTTGGCATTGTGAAGGCAAAGATTTGCGGACAGGAAGTTCCTATGGAGTGGCAAACCTACGACATCACGGTATGGAATCTGCGGATTCCGAGAGTTTTACTGAGCCTGTTAGCCGGGGCGGCCCTTTCTCTTTGCGGGGCGGCTTTCCAGACCATTTTCCGCAACCCCATTTGTGATCCTTACATTTTGGGTATTTCGTCAGGTGCTTCGCTCGGCGCGGCCATCGCCATCATCACCGGACTGGACGCCTACTTTTTCGGTCTTACGGGACTGGCGCTGGTAACATCCATACTCACCCTCGTTTTGATTCTTGCCATTGCTTCCGTTGGAAAACGTAAATCAGTGGAAACCATACTATTATCAGGTGTAGCCGTCAACTTTCTCGTTTCTGCCGGCATCACCCTGCTGATGGTTCTACATCAGGAAAATTTAGATGAAATCATCTTCTGGACGATGGGGAGTTTTGCCTCCTCCACATGGGAAGAGATTGCAGGACTTTTAACAGTTTTTATCATTGTAGGAGGATTTCTCTATTTCTACTCTAAAGAATTGAATATCTTACAATTAGGAATAGAAACAGCACAAACAACGGGCGTAAATACAAAGAAAATGACCATTTCTGTCCTCATTTTTTCTTCCATATTGGTCGCTACGGCTGTTTCATGCTGCGGAGTCATTGGATTTGTTGGGTTGATGATTCCCCATATTGTCCGACTTATATTCGGAAACGAAACACGCACTGTTTTCACCTTTTCCATACTCTTTGGCGCTATTTTCTGTCTATTGGCCGACACCTGTGCCCGCACGCTGGCAGCACCTGCGGAATTACCTGTCGGAAGCATCACCGCCATCGTCGGCGCACCCTACTTTATTTTCCTTTTGCTCACACAACGCAGGCTTTCAGCAAAATAAATTTTTAACACTATAATGTTGAAAAATGATGATATTTTCTAATAAAACCCACCCTCAAACCATCCGTAAAAAATCCAAAAAAATCTTTCAATTTTTATCGAAATAATACTGACTTTTTATCCATCGATTATCAACAAATTTCCGAAAAATTTCCTTCTTTTTTTATCAACAAAAGAGGTTTTCAACACAAAAAAAAGTAATCAACTCTATCAATACAATCAAGGGCTTACAAAAAAAATGCCTGTTTATTCCATGTTAGTAAAGGCTGAAAACCATAAATCCAAATAAAATTTGAAAAACTTATCAAAGATACAAACAGCTATTAATATTCATCTTTTTCCTTTTTTTAAAACAAAAAAGAATAAATGAAATATAAGGATGTTGGCGACGTTTAAAAAAAATATGAAAAAACTGTTCTTTTTCCTCCTTGCGTTTCTATTGTCACAGGCGCTTTCAGCGCAGACTATATCGTTCAAGGGCACGGTGTATGATGCAGTGGCATACATTCCGGTGAAGGCGGCCAACATCTTGAACTTGAATACTGGAAAGTACCAGTTTACCAATGCGGAAGGCGTTTTTATTATGAATGTTTCGCTTCATGACACGTTGATCATCTCCACTTCCACTTATCGCCAAAAAGTGGTCATTATCGATGAAAAAATGTACAAAAAGGGCCATGAAGACATTCTTTTGTACCATAAGGCATTTATGTTGCAGGAGGTACGGGTGGTGGCCTTGAATCCGACGTATGAGGGATTCAAGCGTGACATTGCCAATGCCAAGCTGCCGGATTCGTACAAGAACCTGGAAGGTGTTCACCTTACCAAGGAAGAAAAGTTTAATGCTACTTACAAAGAAGAGCCTAACATACTGAAAAACACGGCAATAGGAAGTCCTATCTCCTTCTTGTACAGTAAGTTCAACAAGCATGAAAAAACGAAGCGGTTGTTTTACGAAATGCAGGGTTATGGGGATGAGGTGCAACAGGTTCCAATCAAGTACAACCGTGAAATTGTGTCTAAAATCACCGGCCTGTCAGGGAAGGATCTGATGGAGTTTATGGTGTTCTGCCGTTTCAGCTATTATGATCTGGTGCGTTGGGACAGCAATGAGATTATTTCGGCCATCCGTTACAAATTTTCTGAATATCAATATTATAAAGCATTGGAGGAGGAGGAATAAATGAAGGAATTCTGGCAAAAAAATATGACATGGTTCCACATTGCATCGATCCTGATCTGTGTGCTTTTTGCTGTATTTTATTGGTGGAAAGCGGGCCAGTTTTCGGAATATTTCTTCAAAAACCGGTGGTATCTGATGGTACTTTGGGGAATATTGGTGGGATGGATCACCGGTGACTTTCTGAATGGAGCCAAAAACAGGAAAGAGTAGGGGAGGGGTTAATATCCGACAATGGTAAATTCGGTCCGGCGGTTCAATGCACGTCCCTCTTCCGTGTCGTTGGTGGCGATAGGCTTGCTCATGCCGTATCCTTTATAACTCATTCTGTTAGAATTAATTCCTTTATTTACAAGATAGTCGTAAACGGCTTTGGCGCGGTCGTTGGAAAGCTTTTCATTGTAACTTTCACTGCCTTGGTTATCGGTGTGTCCGCCAATTTCAATTTTTATTCCTTTATTAGAGGTCAAATAATCGACTAATTTGTTCAATTCAACTTCCGACTCTTTTTTCAGCGTACTCTTGTCAAAATCAAAGAAAACGTTCCTTAAAACGAAAGATTCGCCCACTTCCGGACGTTTTAGTGCAATATTTTTCAAATAAGGTTCCAGTTCTGTATAGTTTTTCTCAATTTGGAAGTTTTCGGAATAAAGGAGGTAGTAAGGGTGTGAAACATTCATCAGGATGTTGCTTCCTGTGAGAATACAGGCGAGAAATTCGCCGGTAACAGGATCGGAGGAGGTGGAAGTGGTGACCTTGTTTGTGTTGAGGTCTATCATTTCGATGGAGGCATGCACAGGTTCGTGCGTTTTCTCGTCGATTACTTTTCCTTTCATGTATGTAACGGGCGTGGGGCGCAGTTGTGGGTCAAGGTTGAAATAGTAGAGGTCCTGACCGCCATAGCCGCCTTCCTTATCGGTTGAAAAATAGGCAGTTGTACCTGCTGCATTGATAAGGATGTTGATTTCGTCGGCAGGCGTGTTGATGGGATAACCGAGGTTAACGGGTTTAGTCCAGCCAGTATCGGTCAGGGTAGAATAGAAGACATCCATACCTCCCATTCCGGGGTGTCCGTCTGATGCAAAATAGAGGGTTTTTCCATCCGCATGGATGAAAGGCGCGGCATCTTCACCGTCGGTATTGATTTTTTTGCCGAGGTTTTCGGGGACGGTAAACAGGCCCTCTTCTGTCATTGTGGTTTTCCATATATCCATTTTTCCAAAGCCGTCCGGTCGGTTGGAGGCAAAGTAAATGGTTTTTCCGTCGGGTGCAATAGAAGGCTGTGATTCCCAGAACTTTGTACAAACAGGTGCATCAAAATTACGAGGTCTAGACCAGCGGTTTCCAATACGTTTTGCCCAATAAAGGTCACAGCTGCCGTTTCCGAAGTCGGTGTTGCAGATGGTGTAAAACAGGTATTTTCCGTCGGGAGAAATACATTGTGCACCTTCATTGTAACCTGTATTTATGGGATAATCAAGTTTATAACGAGGTTTCCATTCACCGTTTCCCCTTTTGCTGGCATAAAAGTCCTCCTCCATCTGACAAAAAGCGCATTGGGTGTTTTCATCGCGAGGGCGCATTACCGTAAAGATGATTTCAGATTCATCGGCTACGACTGCAGGAAGGTATTCGTCATATTCCGAATTGATGTTGGGTCCGATATTGATGGGAGAGAAGTCCACGGGATTTTTAATGGCATTAATTGCAAACTCGCACGTTTCCAATCCTTTATGTGTTTCTTTCATTAAAGGACAGTTGGGAAGAGTTTTGTCAAGATAGATGTTGTAATGGTCTCTTGCGCTTTCGTACCGGCCCACTTTCACCTCTTCTTCGGCTGTAATGAAATAGAGGATGGGTTTGGGATTTTTTGCGAAACGTATGGCCTTGTTATAGTTGTCGGCGGCTTCTGCTGATTTCAAGGTGAAGTTATACATATCTCCTTGAATTACATAGATATCCGCGAACGTGGAGTCAATTTTTTTTGCTTTTGCCAAATAGTTTTCAACCTTTTTGAAATTCTTGTTATTGAGTTCAACTTTTGCTTTTTTGCACAGATCAATCACTTTTTGGTTGGTATTTTGGGCAAAAACAGAAAAAGAAAGTGCGGTAATAAACACAAAAATCGGCAAAATCCTGCCGATTTTTAGAAGTGTATGGAAAATCATATTCATTTTTCAGAGATTTTAATACATAAATCAGCATTTTTTCGCCTCTTGCCAGAGGATTTCCATTTCATCCAGAGAAAGATCTGCGATGCTTTTTCCGCTTTCTTTTGCTTTTTGTTCAATGAAATTGAAACGTTTGATAAATTTCTTGTTGGTTTTTTCAAGGGCGTCTTCCGGATGGATTCCGTTATGGCGTGCGAAATTGACAAGGGCAAAGAGAAGATCGCCGAATTCTTCTTCCATTTTTTCGGAATTTTTATCCAGTTCTGCCTTGAATTCGTCCATTTCTTCCTTCACTTTATCCCAAACCTGTTCGGAATTGTCCCAGTCGAAGCCGACACCGTGAGCTTTGTCTTGAATCCGATAGGCTTTGATGATGGCGGGCAGGGAAGAGGGCACACCTCCTAGAACGGTTTTGTTTTTTCCTTCTTTCAGCTTGATTTTTTCCCAGTTAACCTTCACGTCTTCAGCGTCTTTCACTTGAGTGGTGCTAAAAATGTGGGGATGCCGGCGAATCAGTTTTTCGCATATTCCGTTCAGAACGTCTGTAATGTTGAAAAGTCCTTTTTCGTCGCCGATTTTAGCGTAGAAAACAAGGTGTAACATCAAGTCACCGAGTTCAGTACGCATTTCGTTGTAATTTTTTTCAATGATGGCGTCGGTGAGTTCGTAGGTTTCCTCGATGGTGAGGCAACGGAGCGAATCAAAGGTTTGGGTGCTGTCCCACGGACACTTGACGCGCAGTTCGTCCATAATGTCCAAAAGGCGTTTGAAAGCTTGTGTCCGGGGATCTTCCATGGCGAAAAAAAGGTAAAAAAAAAAGAGCCACTTTGCGGACTCGAACCGCAGACCTACGCATTACGAATGCGTTGCTCTACCGACTGAGCTAAAGTGGCTTTAAAAAGGTTGACGAGCAACCTTTTATATTATACTAAGTGAAAGAACTTATTTCTGGCAGGTTTCGCCTTCCTTCTGGCAGCAGCCTTCGCCTTCGTGCTTTTCGCAACCTTCCTTACCGCAGCACTCTTTCTTGCAGCAACCGTCCTTCGGGCAGAATTTCTGCATCAGAGCGTCCATCTCGTCGATGAGGGCTTTTTTACCGGCTTGGTCAGCTTCAGCGTACTCTTTGTTCCATTTTTCAACGAAAGCGCCGAGTTCAGCTTTCATTTCGGGACATTCGATTTCCTCGATGTTCTTTTCGGCGAACATGGCAGTGATTTTCTCACCACGTTTCTCGATCAGAGCGGCCTGTTCTTCTGCGGTCTTGTTGTCGAAGTCGGCCCAATCCTTCATCATTTGGCAGCAGGGATGTTCTTCTTCCACGACTGCGGTGGTATCGGTTTCGGGTTCAACCACTTCGGCGGGTTTGTTGTTGCAAGCTACCATCACGAGGCAAGCGGCAACCAAAAGCATTAATTTTTTCATTTTTTTCTTTGATTTGGTTATTGAATTTCGGGCGGCAAAAATACAACTATTTTTGATTTCTGCTTGCTTTGAAAAAAAACTTTTTCCAAAAGATGGTAATATCATTTATTTTTGTATTTTTGCAGCCCGTTAATGGTCGTGTGGCCGAACAGTCAGGCACAGGTCTGCAAAACCTGCTAAAGCGGTGCGACTCCGCTCGCGACCTCCACAAAAGTCTATTGTGTATCAATGCAATAGACTTTTTTTGTAAATGAAATCAATCGTATTGGTCGGCTTTCCCGGATCGGGAAAAAGTACAGTCGGAAGGCGTCTTGCTTCGCGGCTTTCGCTTCCATTTTACGATACGGATTCCTATTTTGAGGAGAAATATCGTATAACGGTTTCGGATTTTTTCGCAAAGTATGGGGAGAATTTTTTCCGGATTTGCGAAAAGTCGGTGTTGGAGGAGTTGCTTTCTTTTCCGCCATGTGTGATTGCGGCGGGAGGGGGCACGCCATGTTATTTCAATTCCATGGAGTTGATCAACGGGTCGGCTTTGTCTGTTTATATTCGGCTGTCACCCAAATCTTTGTTTGAGAGGCTTTCCCATTCCCGGAAAGTACGTCCGTTGTTGTCTGGAAAATCTCCGGAGGAGTTGCTTGCCTACATTGAGGAGGTTCTTCCGCAGCGGGAAATTTTTTACACCCAGGCTGCGCTTTGTGTAAAAGGGGAGAATATGGATGTAAATGTGCTTGTGGATTCAGTCCAAAAGCTTTTGTTATAAAGGATTAAGGGAGGAAAAGTTTGTAGCCCCGCCGGGAATCGAACCCGAATTTAAAGTTTAGGAAACTTCCGTTCTATCCATTGAACTACAAGGCCTGAAACAGGCGGCAAAATTACGCAACTTTTTTCAATCTCCTTCTAATTATTTTCTTTAATTTTGCGCCTCAAATTTGATGCAATGATTCTTTTTCATTCCGAGACGGATTTCCAGCTTACCCGAAAACTCCTGCACAAGCGTTGGCTTGCGGCGTTGGCTGCCCATGAGGGTTTCAAGATAGGGGAGGTCAACTATATTTTTTGTGATGACGATTATCTTTTGAAGATCAATTTGGCGTATTTGAATCACGACACGCTGACGGACATCATCACTTTTGATTATGTTGAGGGAAAGCTTTTGAATGGTGATATATTCATTAGTATTGAGAGAGTTAGAGAAAATTCTAAACTATTTTCTGTCTCTTTTGAGCAGGAACTTTTGCGTGTCCTCTCCCATGGGTTGCTCCATTTGTGCGGATATAAGGACAAGAGTGATGAGGATGCGGTGGTGATGCGTGGCAAGGAGGATTTTGCCATCCAACTTTTTTCGACGATACATTGATTTTTTCACGTGAAAACTGATGGGCGATAAAGTTTACGATGTTTTGGTGATCGGAGCGGGCCACGCGGGATGTGAAGCTGCGGTGGCTGCAGCGCGGATGGGCGCCCAGACGCTGCTTGTCACAATGAACCTTTATTTGGTGGCGCAGATGTCGTGCAATCCTGCCATCGGTGGAATTGCAAAGGGGCAGATTGTCCGTGAAATCGACGCGCTTGGCGGCATGACGGGTGTGGTCACCGACCATACGATGATACAGTTCAGGATGCTCAACCGTTCCAAAGGACCGGCCATGTGGAGCCCGCGAGCGCAGTGTGATAAACAGGCGTTCTCGCTTTATTGGAAGTCGGTTTTGGAAAACCAGACCAACCTTGAGCTCCGACAGGATGTGGTGGACAGTTTGATTATTGACGATAGTGTGGTGACGGGAGTGGTCACGGTGGCGGGAAAACGTCTCATGGCCCGTAAAGTGATTGTTACGGCCGGCACGTTTCTGAACGGACGTATCCACATCGGCGAGGTGAATTTCGCTGGAGGCCGGCTCGGTGAAATGGCCTCTTTCCATCTTTCCGACCAACTTTCCGCCGCCGGCATTTTGACGAAAAAGCTGAAAACCGGCACACCGGTCCGCATTGACGGTCGTTCGGTGGATTTTTCCAAAATGGAGGAGCAACCCGGAGATGAGGAGCCTGGCGCTTTTTCTTTCTCCACCCGTACGCGACTACAAAACCAGTTGCCGTGCTATATCACCTACACGGATGAGGCGGTTCATTCCATTCTCAGAAAAGGTTTCGCCAAATCACCGATGTTCCAGGGCCGTATTCAGGGGGTGGGTCCGCGCTATTGTCCGTCCATTGAGGATAAGATCGAGCGCTTTGCCGACCGAAACCGCCACCAGTTGTTTTTGGAACCGGAAGGAAGAAGCACCTATGAATATTATTTGAACGGTTTTTCCTCCTCCCTTCCGGAAGAAATTCAGATAGAAGCTCTTCACCATCTTCCCGGTTTGGAAAATGCAGTGGTTTTGAAGCCTGGCTATGCCATTGAATACGATTATTTTGATCCGATGCAGCTTCATTTTACGCTGGAATCAAAAGTGATTGGAAACCTGTATCTTGCCGGACAAGTAAATGGCACAACCGGCTATGAGGAGGCTGCGTGTCAGGGGCTGATGGCGGGTATAAATGCCGTGCTTTCGTTGCGGGGCGATTCCCCTCTGGTGCTCAGTCGCAGCGAAGCCTACATAGGTGTTCTTATCGACGATTTGATTACCAAGGGCGTACAAGATCCTTATAGAATGTTCACTTCCCGTGCGGAGTATCGGACCCTTCTTCGTCAGGATAATGCCGATCACCGTCTTATGCCCATTGGCCATCGACTAAGTCTTGTAAACGACATGCAGTATCAAGCGATGCTTGAAAAGTACCGGATACAATCAGAAATCGTTGATTATTTGAAGGTTAATGCAGCTTCGCCGGTTGAGGTCAATCCTTATTTGGAATCGGTGTCCACTCCACCGATACAGCAAAAGGTGAAATATGAGGTTTTGCTCCGTCGTCCAAATGTACAACTTGCTGATTTGATACGGGTTATACCGAACCTGATGGAGGATTTAAATAGGTTGGGGGCCACGCCGGAAATCGTTGTCCAGGCCGACTCGGATATCAAATATGCTTCCTATATAGAGAAGGAGCGGGAGTTGGCAAAGCGGATGGTGAATTTGGAAAATGTGAAAATTCCGGTGGAGATGGAATATGATGATTTGAATTTTCTGTCAAAGGAGGCACGTGAGAAGCTGTCTCGTGTAAGGCCTTTGAATTTGGGGCAGGCCTCCCGGATAAGTGGGGTTAGCCCGTCTGACATCGCCGGTTTGATGGTTTTCCTTTCCCACCGTTAGTATTTCTTTGAAAATCAGATAGCATTGAAAAAACGGCCGATTTTTTAGAGTGAAATCAGTCATTGATAGTTTGGCTTCATTTTTTTTAGAAGTATCAAATTATCGACCGTTTTGTTTAAAACATTGTATTATAGATACTTAAATCATCCAAGCCGTTTCAGCATATCTTTGAGTCGTGCCGCAAAGATGCGGGAAACTTTAAAAGTTTGGTTTTTGATGTAGATGGTGTTTTTTTCATACTTGTCGATTCGGTTGTAGTTGACGACAATGGATTTGTTGATGCGTATGAAGTTTTCAGCGGGCAGGATGGCAAGAAATTGTTTCAGTGTTGAGTCGTGGTAGCATACTTTGTTGTTTGTGCTTTCAATCCGCAGGCAGTTCCCTGTGTTCCGAATAAACAGGATGTCGTCGAATGTCACCTTGATGTTCATTTTCTTATATCGGACGAACGTGTGTCCTTTCATTTTGGGACGGCTTTTGGAGGCATAATATACAGGAAGGGCTTCATTTACTTGTGGTTCTTTTTTGGGCGACATGCAATTGTAAATGTATAATATCTTACTGATTTTTCGGCAGATATCTTCCATTTCAACGCTGCTTCCGATGAAGTCGAATACGCCTAAATCCAGGAATGACTGTAGGTTGTTCTTTTTGTCGGTTATACCGATGATGAAGGGTGGTCTTTGAACCAATTTGATGATTTCGGCGAATTTTGTTTCTTTGTTGTCAAGGTTGATAAAGAGAAGGTCGGTTTGAGTCCTGTTTAGTTTTTCTATCAGTCGTGCGCTAGTTTTGATGATTTCGGTTATTTCGATGGAGTCAAATGCATGGATACGCTGAATCAGTTTTTCTTCGATGGAGTTGTCCATCATAAATGTTACACAGGATATAGCTTTCATAGTTAAATGGTTTAATATTAATAATGATGTTAACAAAAGTAGTCCTTGTTTGCATACCAAAATGCCCTCTATGAAAAAATATGACGAAAACTAATTTTTTCACGTGAAAACAGCAAAAAAACGATTGTTTGCAGCAAAAGTGTCAATTATTTCCTTTTTTTTGTAAAAAGTAGCATTTTATCAGAAAGATAGGACCAATTTTTAATTTTCTGCTTTCTTTGTTGTTTTTAAAATTATATGTAACTTTGATAAAATAGAATTAAGGTTATGAATTTCGCAAAGTATCCCCTTCTCAGGGGTCTCGTCCCCTATATTTCTGGTATTTTATTGGCCAAATATTTTCCTTTTTATTCATTCAATTTATTGATTGTATTGATTTTATCCTCTACTTTTGTCCTAGTCGTATGGAGCACTCTTTGCAAATTTTTTCATTCTTTGCAAGGCATTGGTAAATTTGTGTTTTTTGTTCTATTTTTACTTTCAGGGTTTGCAATGACAAACATAAAAAATTTTTCCGCTTCCTTTTTTCTTTGTCAGGAACAAGTCTGTTTTTCCGGAAAACAGGTAGTGCAGATTTTGGAAAATCCTTGCAAAAAAGGAAAAAGTGTCCGTATAATTGCAAAAATTAAAAATTCGGCCGATGGCAGTATTGCACCCAAAGTCATGCTTTATTTAAAGAGGGATTCCGCTTCCTTGTCCCTTTCGCGTGGAGATTTATTGCTGATTGATGCAGACCTTCGTCCCCCGGCGGCTCCGAAGAACCCCGATGCCTTTGATTACAAAGCCTACCTTTCCCGGCACGGGGTCGTTCTCACCGGGTATCTCGGCTCCCATTCGTGGATCCTATTGGAACACCGGAGTCCGCATACCCTTTCTTCATTCGCCTCCTCCGTGCAGTCGCGGTTTTCCAGCTTCTTTGCCGCCAACGGACTGTCCGGACCGGAGTATTCGGTTATTACCGCCATCCTGCTTGGGAACGATGACACAATGGATCCCGACCTGAAGGCGAACTATGCGGCTGCCGGTGTCAGCCATATCCTCTGTGTTTCAGGGATGCATGTTGGCATTATCTATATGATACTCAATTTTTTGCTTAAACCTTTGGACTACTCCCGCCGGCTTCGATTCCTGAAATCGCTTTTGCTGATTTTGGCCGTGTGGTTCTATGCCGCCGTCACCGGCCTCGCCCCGTCGGTGCAGCGTTCCGCCACCATGTTCACGTTCGTGACCTTCGGCGGACTGCTGCGTCGAAATGTCGATATCTTCCACAGCCTCTTCGCCTCAATGTTTCTCCTTCTTTTGATTAACCCATTGTTAATCTTTGAGATAGGATTTCAGATGAGCTATCTCGCCGTTTTCGGGATCGTCGTCTTCCAACCCCGTCTGTCCGCGCTGTATGTTGCGAAAACCCGCGTGGGAAACTACTTTTGGGAACTCATTTGTGTTTCCGTGGCGGCGCAGCTGGCCACCTTCCCGCTCTCTGTCCACTATTTCGGACAGTTCCCGAACTATTTTCTCCTCTCCAATCTTTCGGTGATGTCGCTCTCCTTTGTCGTGATCGTCACCGGGGTGACACTCCTCGTCCTGTCGTGGTGGCCGACGGTCGCCGGAGCGGTCGGCTGGCTCCTCACCAAGGAGATCCAACTGATGAACGGCATCATTGGCTTTATCCGGGGACTGCCCTGTTCTGTTACTGACCAGATCTATTTCACTTTTCCGCAAACTCTGCTGATTTATGGCATCATTGTCTTCTTTTTCATTTATCTTGTTAAAAAGATTAAATTGTTGAAATTCTGTTCTTTGTCATTGACTATAATCCTTTTGTTTACGTTTACCCTTCGCCTTTTAAACCGGCAGGATCAGGCGGAAATCACCTTTTATTCCATTGACAGGAAAACCGTGGTCGGCGTCAATCAAGGGAGATGCGGCATGCTGCTTTTGGATTCGGCCGCGCTCGCCTCCACCGATTGGTATGACTTCAACGTGAAAAACCACGAATGTCGCTTGGGAATCCAGAGCCAAATGGTAAGTTTGGACAGCACTATTTCGGAAGGATATTTTGCAATGCATCATAACTTTCTCATTTTTAATGATAAAACCTTCTACTTTCTTTCCAAGCGTACTCATTTCCATCCCCATTCGCCACCCCTGCCCGTTGATTACCTGTTTGTGGAGGACAATAGCAAGATTCCCTTTCAAAAAATTTTGAAAACATTTGATATAAAACATGTTATCATCGGGAATGGCGTTTCTGGCTATTACGAAAAACGGTGGTGTGATTCCTGTGCGGCGCACCATATTCCCGTCCATTCCCTGCGCGAAAACGGTTATTTGACATTAAAGACTGACATATAAAAAAAAAGAGTATCTTTGCAAGTTGAAAAAGTTTATGCAGTTGTATTGTAAAATACTGGTAATTAGCATTTTATCTGTTGTTTTCATGTTGAAAACGACGGAATGTGCTGTGCTTGTTTCCGAAAATCAGGCACCCGAGCAGTGTGCCGCATCCCTTGAGTCTTCCAAAGCGTGTCAAACGGATGCGAATGCTTCTGTATTAGATATTTCCAGAAAAAAACCGAAAGGTGAAAAACCTGCGGCCGGAAAGGGTGGCAAAAAAGTGACCTTTGAAACGTTTGAAGAGAACCTTCACAAGGCGCAGGATTACTACAACCGGCAGCTGTACATCAGTGCCGCTAAACTTTTCGAGGAGCTTTACCCGCTTTCAATGGGCACGCCTTACGCCGACACGATTCTTTTCCTGTTTGCGGACTGCTATTACCAGAACCGCGACTATGAGATGGCGGCTTTCCATTACAAGGAGTATGCGAACCGCTATTCCTCCAGTCCGCGAGCGGAAGAAGCTCATTATAATGCAATTAGGGCAATTTCAAAACTTTCTCCCGAATACAGCCTGGATCAGACAGAAACCTACTATGCGATTGAAGAGATCAACCTTTTCATCCGCAATTACCCCAACAGTCCCTATATGGCGGAGTGCAATGCACTGTTGGACCGCATGCGGGAGAAGCTGGCGCTGAAATCGTTTGAGATCCTGAAACTGTACTACAACACAGAGAATTACAAGGCTGCGCAGATTGCGGCCAAAAATTTCCTGAAAGAATTTTCCTACTCGACCTATGCGGATGACGCCTACTTGATTTTAGTCAAGAACAACTACGATTTTGCTTCCAAAAGTGTGGAAAGCAAGAAGTTGGAACGTTATACCGCTTGTGTGGACGCATATAACAGCATGAAAGCAAGTTATCCCTACTCGCTTCATTTGGGCGAGGCAAAAAAAGTCGCAGATGATGCTTCAGTGAAAATCCAGAAAATCAACCATAAAATAGATTCCAAAACATCAAAAAGAAGAAATAATGAAGACTGATTTCAAAAAAAGCAACGCAGAGACGATGGCAATCACAAGAAACGTCCGTGATTTTGACAAAGACACCGACAACATTTACGAGTCCGTGGTCATCATGTCAAAGAGAGCCAACCAGATTTCCCTTGAAATCAAGGAGCAGATGCAGGAGGAGATGCAGGAGTTTACGCCGGCACAGGACACCCTCGACGAGGTTTACGAAAACCGCGATATGATTGAGCTGGCGAAGTCATACGAAAGACTCCCCAAGCCGGCTTCCATGGCCATTGAGGAGTTCTTGGAGAAGAAGATTTATTTCAAGGAATCTCCTGACGCAGAGGCGCAAAATGTGTAAGGATTTGCACATAGTCATTGGAATTACGGGAGGGATAGCGGCGTATAAGTCACTATCTCTCATTCGTTTATTCAAGAAGGCGGGCGCCGAAGTGAGGGTCGTGGCCACGCCCCACGCTTTGGAATTCGTCACTCCGCTCACCCTGCAGACTTTGTCGCAGAACAGTGTCTATACAGACCTTTTCGCCACGACGGAAAAGGTTGATGTAGAGCATATTTCACTGGCAGAATGGGCCGATGCCGTCGTGGTGGCCCCCGCCACGGCCAACCTCATCGGGAAGTACGCCAACGGGATTGCCGACGACGCGCTTTCGACAATGCTGCTGGCTTGCGCCTGCCCCGTTTTCATGGCCCCCGCCATGAACAAGAATATGCTGGCCCATCCCGCCGTGCAGGAAAATCTCCAGACCTTGCAGAAACGCGGCGTGCTCCTCATCGGACCCGACGCCGGTTTCCTCGCTTGCGGCACGACAGGGGAGGGGAGGATGAAAGAGCCCGAAGAGATTTTCTCCACCGTCCAGGAATTTTTCGCCAAAAACCTGACATTGAACGGGAAACGCGCACTCGTTACCGCTGGTCCGACCTACGAGCCGATCGATCCGGTCCGTTTCATCGGAAACCACTCTTCCGGCTTGATGGGCTTTGCCTTGGCCGAAACGCTTGCCCGCCGCGGCGCGCAGGTCACTTTGGTGACAGGTCCAACCCACCTGAAGTCGCAAAATCCTTTGATTGAGCGTGTTGACGTTAAGACGGCTGCCCAAATGCTGGAGGCGTGCCAACGTGTGGCGCCCACCGCCGACATCATCATCATGTCTGCGGCCGTGGCTGACTATACACCCGAAACCGTCGCTCCGGAAAAGATCAAGAAGAATGACGCAAGCCTGGTGCTGAATCTGAAAAAAACGACGGACATTTTAGCTACATTGGGAAGGCAAAAAACTGAAAATCAATGTATTGTTGGTTTTGCCCTTGAAACGGAACACGAGGAAGCCAATGCGCTGGCCAAACTGAAAAATAAAAATGCCGACCTCATCGTTTTAAATTCGCTGCGGAATGAAGGCGCCGGTTTCCAGTGTTCGACCAACCGCGTCACCATTCTGGACCGGAACGGGAACAAAGTGGAGGGCGATTTGAAAGACAAAACACAAGTGGCGGAAGATATTGTGACGTATGTTATTGATTATATGAACAATAAAAAATCCTTATAGATGATGATTATGAAAAAAATTAGCCTTTTCTTGTTTCTGATCGTCCTCTCGTTTGGGATAATGGCGCAGGATTTTCAGTGCCAGATGTCGGTGAACGCCACCCAGATTGCCGGTTCTAACCGTAACAGATTCAACACGTTGCAGCAGGATTTGCATAAATTCATCAATGATCGCAAATGGTGCCAATACACGTTCAAGACCAACGAACGTATTGAGTGCGCCATCATGATCAATGTTACCTCGATGGCCGGCGACACCTACGAAGCGACATTGACCATCCAGCTGCAGCGGCCGATATACGGCACGAACTACAAGTCGCCGGTGCTCAACTTTCAGGACAAGAACGTGAAGTTTGAATACGAGGAGGGCACTCCGCTTGAATATGCGGAAAACAGCAATCTTTCGCAGCTCACCTCGTTGATTGCCTACTATCTGAATGTGTTCCTTGCGCTTGATTTCGACACCTTCTCCCTGAACGGCGGTTCGCCCTATTATGATAAGGCTCAGGCCGTTGTGAACGCCTGCCAGAATGCGACCGAACCGGGTTGGAAGTCGTACGAAACGGGTCAGCGCAACCGTTACTGGATGATTGAAAACCTGACGAACCCCACCTACGGAAAAATCCATGACTTTTTGTATAAATATCACCGTTTGGGTTTGGATATGATGCAGGAATCAACGGATGTGGGACGTGCTTCCGTTTTGGAGGCCATCCGCGATTTGCAGAAAGTAAATTCCCAGAAATCAAACATTTACATTGTCCAAATCATGGTTCAGGCAAAGGCAGATGAAATCGTGAACATCTTCAAAGAAGCCACTCCGTCGGAAAAAACCGAAGTCGTCCGCCTGATGAAACAACTTGATCCCTCGAACGGCTCCAAATACGATGCCATCAACAAGACGAACTAACGTGTATGCTCCGCTCGCTTCACATTGAGAATTACGCACTTATCCGTTCTTTGCAAATCCAGTTTGACAAGGGGCTGACGGTAATTACAGGTGAAACGGGCGCCGGAAAGTCCATCCTAATGGGTGCGTTGTCGCTGATTCTGGGCAATCGCGCCGATTTGAACGTGCTTTTCGACAATACGAAAAAGTGTTCGGTGGAGGCGGTTTTCGATGTGGCGGGTCTGGACCTTGCCGCTTTTTTTGAACAAAACGACCTTGATTATCAAGATAATACTATCATCCGTCGGGAGATTACCGAAAGTGGGAAGTCGCGGGCGTTCATCAACGACACGCCGGTGAACCTCACGGTTTTGAAGGAGCTCGCCTCGCGCCTGATCGATATCCATTCGCAGCACCAGAACCTGCTGTTCCAGAATGAAGATTTCCGGATGGAGGTGATTGACGAGTTCGCCCAAATTCGTCCGGAAGTTCTTGTGTATCGTTCTGTTTTTAAGGAGTTTAAACAGAATGAAACGGAATTGGCCCAGTTACGGGAAAAACAGCAGAACCGGCTGGAGAAGAGGGACTTTCTGCAATTTGTTTACGACGAGCTTTCCAAAGCAAACTTGCAGGCGGACGAACAGGAGCAGTTGGAGCAGGAAATCGACTTTCTTTCCCATGCGGAAACCATTAAGGAGCATTGCTTCCAGATTTCGCAGCTTCTTTCCGAAAGCGAAGCGAGCGTGCTGAACCAGCTGCACGATGTGCGTTCCCTTTCCTCGCAAATATCTTCCTACCATTCTGATATTAAGACTATTAATGAACGGTTGGAGAGTTCTTTTATTGAACTGAAGGATCTATCCAATGAGATTGTGTCGCTGAACGACAAGGTGGAGTATGACCCGGAATTGCTGGAAAGCAAACGGCAACGTCTTGATTTGCTGAACAGTCTGCAACAGAAACACCATGTCTCCTCTATTGAGGCGTTGATTGAAAAACGGGATGCGATACAGAAAGAGTTGTCGGATTTTTCCGATGACGAACAAGCCATTGCGCAGTTGAAAGGCCGGTGCGAGCAGCTGAAGGCCGAAGCTATGGAACGTGCGGCGGCTCTTTCCGAAAAACGTGTGTCGGTTCTTCAGACGTTACAGGATAAAATTTTGGAAAAAGCCCATCAGTTGGGAATGCCTGATGCTCAATTTGTTATCAAAATTTTGCAAAGTAATACTTTGCAAAAAAACGGTATAGACAGTGTGCAGTACCTGTTTTCGGCCAATAGGGGAGTGGCGATGGCGGAATTGGAAAAGGTGGTGTCGGGCGGCGAGATGTCGCGCCTGATGCTGGCGGTGAAGTCGGTGATTTCCGACCGCTCCGTTCTGCCGACGGTGGTCTTTGACGAGATTGACACGGGCATTTCGGGCGAGATGGCCGGCAAGGTGGCGAAGCTGATGAAGGAGATGGCGAGCGCCCGCCAGCTGCTGGTGATTACCCATCTTCCGCAGATTGCGGCCAAGGGAACAACTCACTATCAGGTGTTTAAGCAGGTGGTAGGGGAGAAGAGCCACACGCAGGTTCGGAAATTGGAACCGGCGGGGCGGATTGAGGAAATTGCAAAAATGATGAGCGGTGATGCGTGCGGCGAAGCTGCACTCCAAGCCGCGAAAGAACTTATAGAACAATAAGATATGAAAAAGATTGCAGGAATTTTGGCGTTTGTTTGTCTGGTTTTGACTTCTACGGCTCTTTTTGGCCAAAACATGCAGAACACGAAGCACTATCGTTCCCATTTTGTCTATATGACCACCGGCGGCTTTAATTCCGGCGTAGGGACTCTGCATTACGGAAACAGCAAGATGCAGAATAAGATCCCGATGTTTAGTGTAAACCAAATGATTGGTTATCAGTTTAATCCGTATGTTTCTTTGGGAGTTGAGCTGGGTTTGGACGTGTGGAAACACACCGCTTTCATTCCGGTCGCGGCCAACCTGACGGTTGAATTTATGGATCGTGTGGCCACTCCGCTCTGGTATATGAATGCCGGTTACGCTTTCAAATGGTATGTTTCTTCGAAGCCCGAAAAGATGACCCATGTCATCCATGGCGCGAAGCCGGGGCTGCACCTTAATACGGGCATTGGCGCTAAAGTTCAGATTAAGGAGAAGTTGCACCTGTTTATTGCTGCCGATTACAAAGTGCAGCACACCACTCTCCAGTATTCGGTCGTCAATCCCGGCGATTTGTATGACTATTCTTCCATTACCACCAACCGTACCGATAAGAAATTTTACCATTTCATCGGGTTGAGAATAGGTTTTATGTATTGGTAAGTTCTTAAAAAATAAAAGATTATGGAAAGAAAGGTCATTGTTTTTTCCGCACCTTCCGGAGCCGGCAAAACCTCCATTGTCCGCTACCTTTTGGAGCAGAATCCCCAGCTCTCCTTTTCCATTTCCGCCACCACCCGCGCCAAACGCGAGATGGAGGTGGATGGCCGCGACTACTATTTCATTTCCGTCCCCGAATTTCAGAAACGCATTGAGAATGAAGCCTTTCTGGAATGGCAGGAGGTGTACAAGGGACAATACTATGGTTCCTTGAAATCGGAAGTGGACCGCCTCTGCGGCGAAGGCAAAGTGGTACTGTTCGATGTGGATGTACTTGGCGGACTGAACATTAAGAAATACTACAAGGACGAAGCCCTTGCTATTTTCGTACAACCGCCCACGTTGGAAACCCTGAAGGAGCGGTTGATTGGCCGCGGCACCGAAACGCCCGAATCATTGAAGAAACGCTTGGACAAAGCGGAATATGAAATGTCGTTCGCACCCCAGTTTGACGTGATTCTGATCAACGACCAGTTGGAGGACGCCCGCAACGAAGCCACCCGTTTAATCCGCGACTTCCTATGCCAAAAATAGGTCTTTTCTTCGGTTCATTCAATCCTATCCATATTGGCCATCTTATTATGGCTGAATATTTTGTGGAAAACACCGATTTGAAGGAAGTGTGGTTTGTGGTGTCGCCGAACAGTCCCATGAAAAAGAAAGAGTCGCTGTTGAGCGAGCACCAGCGGTTGTATATGGTCAACCTTGCGGTGGAGGACGACGCCCGCTTCCGTTCCTGCGACATCGAGTTCCATCTCTCGCTCCCCTCCTACACCTGCCACACGCTGGTGCATCTGCAGGAAAAATACCCCGACAAGGAGTTCGTGCTGATTATGGGGGAGGACAACCTGGAGACGATTGAGAAGTGGAAAAACTACGAGTTCATTTTGGAGAACTTCTCCATATATGCCTATCCCAGAATTGGTTCCGACGGCGGAAAGTACAAAAACCATCCGCATGTGAAGTTCGTGGACGCCCCCTATATCGGGATTTCCGCCACGATGATCCGGAACGGCATCGCCGAAGGGAAAACCATGCACTACTTTATGCATCCGAAAGTGGCGCAGTTCATTGACGAGATGCGCCTCTATACCAAAAAGAAACCATTATGAAACAGTACCTTGACCTATTGCAAACCATTCTGAATGAGGGACATGAAAAATCCGACCGCACCGGCACCGGCACGGTCAGCATTTTCGGGTATCAGATGCGGTTCAATCTGCAGGAGGGCTTCCCCCTGCTGACAACCAAAAAGTTGCACCTCCGTTCCATCATTTACGAACTGCTGTGGTTCCTGCAGGGCAACACTAATGTCGCCTATCTGCACGACCACAAGGTGACGATTTGGGACGAGTGGGCCGACCCGAACGGCGACCTCGGTCCCATTTACGGCAAGCAGTGGCGTTCGTGGGCCTGTGCCGACCACCGCACCGTTGACCAAATCTCGCAGGTACTCAATGATATACAGAAAAATCCCGACTCGCGCCGGCTGATTGTGAGTGCGTGGAATGTGGGCGAAATTGAGAAAATGGCACTGCCCCCCTGCCATGTGATGTTCCAGTTCTACGTTTGCAACGGCGAGTTGTCGTGCCAGCTGTACCAGCGCAGTGCCGACGTGTTCCTCGGCGTACCGTTCAACATCGCTTCCTACGCCCTCCTCACCCTGATGATGGCGCAGGTGACCGGCCTCAAGCCCGGCAGTTTCATCCATACCCTCGGCGACGCCCACCTCTATTCCAACCATCTGGAACAGGCACGGTTGCAACTCACCCGCGAGCCCCGGAAGCTGCCCGTGATGAAGCTGAACCCCGCCGTGAAATCGTTGTTTGATTTCCAATACGAGGATTTCACCCTTGAAGGGTACGACCCGCACCCGCACATCAAAGCCGACGTTTCGGTGTAGGGTACAGGGTACAGGGGATAGGGTACAGGGGACAGGGGACAGGGGACAGGGGACAGGGGACAGTTCCCCTTCTTTGAAGAAGGGGTGCCCGAAGGGCGGGGTAGTAGAATACAGCAGAAGGGGTGGCCGTAGGCCGGGGTAGTAGAACACAATACCAACCTCGCCCCGTAAGGACAAAAGAAAATAGAATGAAATAATCAAAAACACCCATATTATGAAATACCGTTTAGTTTGCAAAAAATGCGGCCACGTCATTCCGTCGTTCAAGGAGTGGTTTGCCGCCGATCAGGTTTGTCCCGAATGTGGAAGCAATTATGTGGAAGTCAGTTACAACGCTGACTATTCCAAATTGAAGGAGTTGTACAAAGAAGATGCTGCCAATTTCTGGCACTATTTCGACTACCTTCCGTTGGAGGACAAGGCCAACGAGATTACCTGTAACGAGGGGGCTATTCCGATGGAGGAGTGGGATTATCTGGAGAAGTTCGCCAAGGAGCAGTACGGCATCGACTGCAAGGTGATGGTGTACCGCAACGACCTCAACGGCGGCACCAACACCTTCAAGGATGTGGCGGCGGCGTTGGCGGCATCCGTGATGAAGGAGAACGGCATTAAGGAGTACTGTGTGGCCTCTACGGGCAACACGGCCACGGCCTTCAGCAAGTACTTGGCGAAGGCGGGCATCCGGCTGAGTGTGTTCGTGCCGAACTGCGTGTGCGAGGACACGGTGAAGGAGATCCGTTCCTACGGCCAGAACCTCGTGATTTCGGAAGGAGACTATGGGGCGGCCAAGAAGGAAGCCGCTGATTACCACAAGAATAACCACGTCTTGATTTCCGGCGGCAACATCGACCCGCTGCGGGTGGAGGCGAAGAAAACGATGGTGTTCGAGTTCATGCGCCAGATGGGACGGATGCCCGACGTGTATGTGCAGGCGGTGAGTGGCGGTACGGGCCCGATTGCCGTGGACAAGGGGGTGCGGGAGATACAGGACGTGTATCCCGAAGTGAAACTGCCGAAACTGCTTCTGGTGCAGCAGGATACGTGCGACCCGATGGTGCAGGGCTGGGAGAATGCGGTAAAGGCCGGTTTTCCGGAAGGCTACGAGAAAAACTTCCCCTCCATTCCGAACCCGCAGACGATGGTGTCGATTCTTTCGACGGGCACGCCGGGTATGTTCCCGATTGTGGCTCCGATCGTGCGGAAGAGCGGCGGCGGCTTTCTGCGTGTAAAAGAAGCTGATTTGGTGAACATTGCGCGTATTGCGTACAAGGAGCGGAACGTGTTGCTCGGCCCCGCCGCCGCCGTATGTTTGGCCGGTTTCTACGAGGCGTTGAAGGAGGGCAAGATCCAGAACGGGCAGACCGTACTGGTGAACACCGGCGAGGGTGCCGACCGTGCCCGGCAGTTCGCCGCCGAGGTGAAAGGGTGAGGATGCGGGGATGCGAGGGCAATTTATTTTGTATTTTGAAACACAGAAGGGTTCCACTTTTGTAAGTTTTGCAGAACCTCGTATGTAGGGCTACTGCTGTAAGGCAGGCATCTTTTTTCACCGTTAAGAGTCATATAAACGTTGCGTGTGGTATAGTTTACAATATGGCTGTACATTATGACGCATCGTCGGTTGATGCGCAGATAGGATTTAGGAGGCAGTAATTTTTCAATTTCAGAAAAAGTCCTTTCCTGAATATAGGTATCGGAATCAGCAAAGATAGTAACTTCTCTTTTTCTGATTTCAAAAAAGGAAATTTCATCCAGTGAAATCTCATGGCTCGTATTGGAGCCGAGAAAAACAATTTTGCCTGTAAGACTGGATATATATTTTTCTCCTTTTTGCACCGCTTTTGCGCTTAACAAGTATAATTTATATAAGGTAGAAAACATTAGAAAACACCCGTTGCGCAATGTAACGGAAACATAGGTATCATACACGTACCAATAGTAGTTTGAGGTGGTTCCATACGGAAGCACGCAGTTGCGGATATGGTCGATACAAAAAAGTTCCTCAATGCAAGCTGTTACAAGTGCAAGCGCCACGCATATCATGCAATATAATAATTTTTTGTTCTTTAGCCATAATTTGGGAATCAGGACAAAAATATTGGTATAAACAATCCCTATGATAAGCAGGTAACAGATTAATACGTAAGTAATGCTCATTTTAGGTCGCAGGAGGGCGGTATGGAGAAACCTTCCTAAAACAATTATCCAAAAGAACACATGGGCAATAATCTCCACAACGGTTTTGGCATTTATTTTTTTGTTCATCATCGATGCTGTTCTAAAACAGTTGCAATAATACGAAAATGTTTATTAAAAAGGCAGGAGTATGTTTCTTTTCATCCCCAAAGGGCACTATTAAAAAAAGCCCCTGAATTTTTGGGACGTAATTGGGATTGATTTGGGACGAAATTGGGGAAGATGAAATCACAAATCATTATTATTCAAATAAATGTAAACTTTTGTAAAAAATTTTTGGTATTATTCAAAACGCAATTAACTTTGCAGCGACAAAATTCATGTTTTTGTTCAAACACTGTACAATCATTATTAATTTCAAAATTTATCACAAATGAAAACAATTTTTTTATCAAAGACATTGCCTGTCATGATGACGTTATGCATGACATTTCTTCTTTTCACTGCCTGTGAAAAAAGGCAAGCGGGAGAAAATCTTTACGACCACACGGCCCAATTGATTCCTGACAATCGTAAGACAGGATCTTTGTATAGTATCAATACAAGTTGTGGCCACACAGCCTCGCAATGTCCCAATGGATGTATTCATACTCCGAGTGGCAGTTTTCATGTTGATTGTCAGGGATGGGGTAATACGTGTGCGAAAGTAGCTTCTCTCTATGTTGTTTCTGTTTCCGGTGGTCTTTACACGGCGACGACGCAGGACAGCACCGACCTGACGAGCGAGGAGTTCTTCAATATGCCGGCGCGGTCGTTGTATACGGGTTTGGACAATTCAGGTGCCCCCCGCTGGCTCAACATTCCGGCGCAGTTCTCCATCCGCGACAGCGTCACCCGTCTCTTCACTTTCAACGGTGTCTATTTTACCCAGCAGCAGGTGTATAAGAACCAATAGTACTGAAATGCAAGGATGCGATTATACGATGAAACTATAACGTAGAAAGTAATAGGTAAAAAGTAAAAGGTTTCCAACGCACGCCCCCTCTTTCAGACCTCCTACTTGTTACCTATCACCTTTTATGAACCCTCCGATTAGCCGCCATACTACGACAAAACTACCTAAAGAAAACCTTCACATCTTCACACCTTCACTTCTTAGTTTCTTAACTCCTTAACTCTAAACTTTAGACTTTAAACTTTTAAATCCAAAATAATTATGAAAACCACCCAAACCCTTCTCAAATCCTTTCTCCTTCTGTCGCTGCTGATAGTGACGGGAGGAACGATGTGTGGCCAGCATATTGTGTATGAGCCGTACGATTTTCGGCAGGTGAACGCCGATGGCGACACCCTCTATTACCGTATAACTTCCTATACAGAACCTTACACCGTGGCGGTGACCCGCTGCCACGACTCCACTTACCATCTGTTACCCCAGCCCAGTTATGAATGGCAGATTGGGCAGCCAGGATTCGCTTATCCAGTCTATGACTATGATTCGCTCATCAACATACCTCCGACCGTTACGTACGACGATGTGATATACACAGTGACAGCCATTGACATTGAGGCTTTTTATAACCAAAAAGGAATAAGTGTAGTGAATTTGCCATCCACCATTGAAACCATTGATTCGGCTGCCTTTTATCTGTCATCATTGACAGAAATTTCGTTGCCAGAAAATTTGCGATCGATAAAATATGAAGCATTTCTTCGCACACCAATTAGTGAAATACACCTACCCCAATCCTTATCGCATATTGGAGCTTTAGCTTTTGCTCACACTAATATTTCAGAGGTTGACTTACCCAGTGGCGTTGATACATTACGGTATCTGGCTTTTTGCGGATGTCCTATTGAAAAAATCACCTTGCCGGAAGGTCTTGTCGTTATAGAAGAGAGGGCTATTACATGCGAGTACTTGGACACGCTCATTTTCCCGAGCAGTTTGAAATGTGTTGGCTCTTTATTTAGAAGCATATCCTCGAATTTTGATAATTTCACGGAATGGAATCAATTAAAATATGTGAAATTCACAAATGGGCCAGAACCCTTGTCGCTTGGCAAGCGTTGTTTGGCCGGATGCCCTCATTTGGAGACATTGATACTCTCTGACAATATAGTAAGTTTTGGTGAGGAATGCTTTTCTTACAGCACTATTGACACGATGGTGATACCTCAAAATGTCAGAATGATACCAGGCCATTGTTTTTTTCATTGTGATTCATTACGGAGTGTTATTTTCCCTGAACACCTTGACACTATATCCCATTATGCATTTTCTTTTTGTCCATTATTGGAATCCATTGTTCTCCCTAATGATTTAAAATACATAGGAGGATATGCATTTAATGCCTATAATGGAGATTCTATCGGAGTGAAAGAGATTCGTGTTCTTAGTGAGGAACCGCCTGTATTACATTGTAATAATTATGTATTTCCTCGGATTTGGCCCATAATGTGCACAATCCCTTGTGGAACTTTATCCGATTATCAGAATAGCATTTGGGGTGCTGTTTATACAAATTTGTCTTTCTACGAAGATTGCGATGCTGTGGAGGAGCACACTGATTCTGAAATTAGAATTTACCCCAATCCCGTAAGCGATGTGATTTATATAGAGCTGTTAGAACAAAAGGAGAATACAAACAAACAGGCGTCTGTCTATACTATTACAGGCCAAATGATTGATTCATATATTTTTAATTCTCATGATTTTGAAATCAACTTGCAGGATTATCCAAGCAGTGTTTATATTCTTAAGGTGACCGACAACTCGGGAATATTTTTACAGGAAAAAATCATAAAACAATAAGGCAGAAAATCATTACTTTTGCCGCCTGAAACTCCAACTGCACCGAATGCACGCGGCGCGTTCCTGCAACCCAAACTGAAAATTGTAAACCTCCTACCTGTCACCTATCACCTTTTACTACCCCACCGATAGCCGCCATACTATGACGGCACTACCAAAAGAGAACCTTCACTCCTTCACTTCTTAGTTTCTTCACTTCTTAACTCTAAACTATAGACTTTTAACTTTAAAACCCAAATAGTTATGAAAAAAATTGCAATAACTTTTTTCTTTTATGTAGTCATTCTATCCAGCTACCCGCAAATATCAATTTGTAATAACCAAATATGGGCGTCTGATACAATTTCAAATAATTATATCGACGGACATATCTATTACTCGGCAGAAACACGGACTTTAACCCTTGATAACGCTCAAATAGATGTCCCATGGCCCAACGACGACCATATTACGGATGTATTGTTTCTGTCTGAATGTCAACTAGAGATACACCTTATAGGTGAGAATACTATTTCAGGTATATTTCCAATTAATTTATTTCGTTCAAACTGTGTGATATCTGGTTCTGGGAAATTGATACTGAGGACATTGAATTTCGTTCATTGTTGTAGCGTTAATTTTCAAGACACACTTACCACACTCTCTATCCAAAACAATGCAGAAGTAGAGTGTTATGCCTATAATGAATGGAATACAGGTGCCGGATTCAGAGGACATGGATACGATTGGAATGATACGACTATAGCTCTTTCAGAACGAAGTACTGAATATGCAGGAAACGTATTCGTTAATTCAGCTACGCTACGGATAAATGCTGACATGTGCATATATCGGTTGGCAGATTTACGACTGGACGGTTGTCATTTTTCCAGTCCGGAGAATGCTTATTTTGATTCTGATCTTCACACAGTGGTCAGTTCGGAGCAAATGGTAACGGAGTATCTGGAAGTGTTGCCTGGGTCAGTGGGCATCCCAAATGTTCAGTTAGAGACAGAACGTGCATGGGGAGCATTGGGGTCAATCCATATAGAAAATGTGTCGTATGGACAATCGGTAAAAATATACAATATAACGGGTCAGGAGATTTATCGAACGAAGGCACATTCATCCAAAATCAAATTGGAAACCTCTCCTGGTATATATATTGTTCGATTCCAAAATCATAGTCAAAAAGTTGTAGTTTATTAAAGGCCAGTACAATTATGAGAAAAAGTATAGTTTTTATTGTCGTATTTTTGCTAATCACATTGATTTCCAAGGCACAGAGCGAATCTTATTACATTTATGATAAGGTGAGAATTTTAACAGAAAACGCTTCAATATATCATTTACAATTACAGCCCGGCCTCTCTGAAAGACAACAGTATATCATAGACAGTTTAGTTCGGGTTAATTCATCTCAAGTCATTGTGACAGGGAATAATCATTATATCATTCAAGTTGACGACCACAATGCACAAAGAATAAAAAGAGAGATACTTTCATGCTCTAATAGCATACTTTATTTCTCAAAAGAGTACCTATTTGCGCCGCACGAAGAACCAGTAGAAGGTAGGAAGTATAAAGTAGGAGGTCAATTCAACAGTTCAACAATTCAACAACCATGAAAACAACCAACATTTTCCAAACCCTTCTGCTCGCGCTGTTGCTGGCGGCGGGAGAATTAGTATTAACAAACTGCGTTAAGCAGAAAAACTGTAAAATAACAAAAAAAACATTTTGTGTTGAAGGAATGCTTTTTTATATCTCTAAAGAAAAAGCATATATAGATGTCACTGATACAACACCTCATGTAATTTTCGTTGAAGGAGATACAATTACTATGTACAACACCTGTAGGTGGACAATAGAGCCATCCGACATTCCCACAAAATATCAGGTTGACGGAATAGAAGTACGAGCCTCATTGCTGAACAAAGGAGTTGTGTTGGATTGGGTATCAGCAGGAGATAGCAGTAATGAGGCTGTTCTTGCCCCATACAGAGTGAAATGTATTGAATCAATAAAATAAAATTAAAGCAATGAAAAAATTTATATTTTTCACGTGTCTGATTTTGGTTATTCATTTGATTTATGGACAGAGTGGAGGCAATTTTTATTATGCCGAGGGTCAACAGCATTTCTTTTCAACGGATTCTACATCTGTTAATATCCTTGTCAGAAATATGCAACATTATGACACTATTGCAAAAGCTATATCTGCTTTTTATTCTGATTCTTCTGAATATGCGGTATACTATGACAATGAAGACGATAACATTATTGTAAGTAGCAAATCTATTGTGCTGCGAAATATCGATTCCTTGCTACAACAACTTGCTCCAAATAATAACGACATTGCTTTTATCAGCTATGCCAAACAAATTGGTGGTAGTCATTTTTGGTTAAGGAATGAAGTGTATGTGAAATATAGGGATTCTCTTCAAGCTGTAGCAGATTTATCAAATGTTTTATCCTTATACACAGTTGAGCAGGTTGTATATGAAGGTGATTATGAATACAGACTGATCATCAACGACGAAAATCAACTATTGAACCTTGCTAATTCGTTATATGATACGTCTAAGGTAATATATTCTACCCCTGACTTTTACGGCGAAATAGAACTTAACACCTCCGATACGTATTTTGAAAGACAATGGGGGTTATTGAATATTGGCCAAGAAGGCGGACAATCAGGATATGACATTAATGCCGAATTAGCGTGGGATTTTTTAAGTGACCTTTTTGGAAATTCCACATTCCCTACAATCAAGGTGGCAGTCATTGACGATGGTGTTGAAAATCATGAAGATATGTATGACTCAAATGGGCAAAGTAAGGTCTTACAAGGATGTACTCCAGGATGGACGGACCACGGTGCACCAGTCCCTAAGAGCAAACATGGTGAATGTTGCGCTGGTATAATAGCTGCCTCTCACAATTCCATTGGTATAGCCGGAGTTGCAGAAAACACTCAAATAATCCCGATAAGAATCTTCAAAAGAACAAATTTAAAAGCATTCAGTTACGCTCGCATTGCAAAAGGTATTACTAAGGCGTGGAAAGAACTTGGTGCAGATATTCTTAGTAACTCTTGGTCTGAAAAAGATATTACTGTATCAAATGACAAATTAAACAATGCTATAACAAAAGCATTGTCAAGTGGTCGTAATAACAAAGGATGCGTTGTTGTTTTTTCTTCAGGGAACAATAATACTTTCGTTAACTATCCTGCAAATCAAAGTGGGGTTATTGCAGTTGGAGGTATTGAACGATGTGGCTGGAGAGCAGGGAACCATCTTACTGCATATATGTGTGACCATTGGAATGGTTCTTCCTATGGCAGTTGCTTTGGCAGTGCTTTGAGTGTGGTTGCACCTGCAACTAATATTTGGGCTACAGATAGACAGGGTAATGGGTATGGCTACGATGAATATAGTAAATATATCACATTTAATGGAACATCCGCTGCTTGCCCTCACGTTTCGGGGGTTGCTGCGCTAATGCTAAGCGTTAATCCCTCTTTAACACAGAATCAAATACACTCTATTATCAATAGTACAGCCCAAAAGATCACTCATTACGAATTCGTCATCAGCAATGGTCACAATGATGGCACATGGAACAATGACGTTGGATACGGTCTTGTTGATGCACACAAGGCTGTCTGTGAAGCTAGGTTGTTTGGACATTCCTTTGCCATCCAAGGTGCAACAACAGTGAACACCTGTTCTAATTATACTTATTCTTTAATTGGGAATTTGCCACCTGAATTCAATATCGTTTGGGAAGTGAATCCCCAAATGATTATCATTGAAGGTCAAGGAACCACTCAGGTATTAGTTAAACCCGTATATCCAGCAACAGGAAACACTGTAGTTGCCCATATTTGTCATGGTGGGGAAATAATTAGGACTATTGACAATTTAGGATACATTGTTTCTTATGGTACAAACTATTCTATGGCGATTTCGTCAGATAGCACATTGACATCCAATATTATTTGGGGAGACAAAAGACAATTGGCCTATACTCTTTCCATTGATTCATTGGCTACTCTTACCATTACAGATACTCTGCTTTGCGTTTCTGGTTCCCGCATCATCGTGCGTCCGGGCGGGAAGCTCATCGTGAACGGCGGCACGCTCACCAATGCGTGCGATGGCGAGATGTGGGAGGGCATCTTCGTGGAAGGCAACCGAGACCTGCGGCAGCTGGCAACAAGGCAGGGCAGCGTCATCCTTACCAATGCCACCATCGAAAACGCCCGCAACGCCATCTCCACACGGGGCTTTGAAGAAAGCACCTGGTGGTACAAGACGGGCGGCATCGTTCAGGCCACCAACACGCTGTTCCGCAACAACCGCCGCAGTGTTGAGTTCCTCGACTACGAGAACCACAAGTCAAGCGGAGGCATCGCCAGCAACGCCAGCCACTTTGACCGTTGCACCTTCACGGTGGACGACGACAACCTGTTCGCTGAAAACGACGCTACCTTCGGCAGCCATGTGACGATGTGGAAAGTCCGCGGCGTGAAGTTCAACGGCTGCACCTTCCGCAACGAGACGGTTGAGCATGTGGGGCTGACACGGGGCAGTGCCATCACTGCGGAGGAGGCGGGGTTCTTTGCCCAGCGAGTGTGCCCGCGCGTGTTGCCCCAAGACCCGTGTATGTGCCTTCCGTTGGGCAGCGACACGGTGACGCGCTGCAGTTTCGAAGGGTTCCACAAAGCGGTGAATGCCACCAACACCTTCGGGAACTACGACATCACCCTCGACAACTGCGACTTCGCCCACAACCACGCGGGTGCAACGCTGTCTGCAGCGGACAACGCAAGAGTGAGCTTCTGCGACTTCGACCTGTCGGACACGCTCTCCTACTGCGGGATAGAACTCGAAAACAGCACGGGCTACACGGTGGAGGAAAACTTTTTCCACAGACAGTACAACACCAATGCCTACAAAGTGACCGGAATCTATGTGGGAAACAGCGGCACGTCGGAGAATGTGATCCGCAAGAACAGCTTCAGCAACGTCAATTGGGGAATCGCAGCCACAGGGACAAATGCCCTCAATTCAAGGACAAGGATTCCCGGCCTTCAATTTGAATGCAATAGTTTTGCTGGTGGCAAGACCGACATTTCTGTGAACAGTGGCACCGTCCGAGGGACACAAGGTTCCGCTTCTGCAGGAGCTGACAACGTGTTCACCGGCTTGTGGTCAAGCCAGAGCATTGTGCTGTCCGCCGCCAACAACATAACCTATTATTACAGCAATGGAACAAATCATATTCCGAACAATTCCAGCACAGGGGTGACACCAGTGGGTTCCGCTACGGCCAACGGCTGCGCCTCAAGCCTGTGCGGCATGCAGGTGAACCCGAAGGGCACCGGAACAGCCCTGGCGCAATACCGTGCGCTGGCGGAAGAATATGCGGATCTGGCAGAGACGTGGTGCACCGCGTCTCTACAGCCAACCGACACGATGATGCCCGACAATCCGCAGGATGCGGAAACCGCCACCCTGCAATCGCGGCTGTCGGACCTGTCGGCGGCGATGGGCGACCTTGCCCGCACCGAAATCCGCGCCATCCTGTCCGACACCGTGGTGGATATGGCGCTGCTGAAGGAATGGTACCGCGCCATTGTAGAGGCGTGGTGCACCGCGCCTCTACAGGACACCATACAAACCGACATCCCTGTGGCGGCCTACCAGCTGGCGGAGGTGTACAGCCACGAGGGGGATTACGCCGCGGCCAACGCCGTGCTGTCCTCCCTCCCTGAACGGTTCAACCCGGACGAGGCCTCGCGGAACGAATACGGCAACTACCTCGCCCTCCAGCGGCTGCGGGAGAATGTGTCGGGCAACTGGTACCGCCAGACGGACACGGAAATCGCCGACCTGCAACGGGTGGCGGAATACGACAACGGCCGCGCCGCCCGCATGGCGAAGGAAATCCTCTGTTTCTTCCACCACATCTGTTATGAGGACGAACCGATTCTGCCGGAATTGTCCGATGGTGCAATCGGGGAACGCAACGCCCGTAGAGACGGGGCGCGCCCCGTCTCTACGACAACCGGCAATCTCACCCTCCACCCCAACCCCGCGCACACCACCCTCACGGTGGAATCCGACAGCCCCGTCCGCGAAATCACCATCTACGACCTGACGGGAAAAACGATGATGACAGTTGGAAATTGTCCGTCGCCCGCAACCGTAAATGTTGTATCTTTGCCGCGTGGCATCTACCTGCTCCGCGCCGTGACGGAAGAGGGGGCGCAGACAGCACGGTTCGTAAAGAACTGAAAATTGAAAACCTCCTACCTGTCACCTATCACCTTTTACGAACCTGCCGATTAGCCGCCATACTATGACGGCTCTACCAAATTAGAACCGTACCCCCCTTCACTTCTTAGTTTCTTAACTCCTTAACTCTAAACTTTAGACTTTTCACTTTACCCCCCAAATAGTTATGAAAACACCCCGAACCTTTTTCCGAGCATTTCTCCTTCTGACGCTGCTGGTGGCGGGAGGGAACATCGCGGTGGCGCAAACAGACAGTTGTGCCGTGAACGTGATCCACACCTATATGAATGGGCGGCTTATCCCGTGGGACAGCGTGAAAATCAAGGTTTGTGAGCCCCCTTGTGAGAGGCCCTACCATTACCACACTTTTATGCTCTATTGGCCCGACACGTTGCTGACCAATTGTACAACAGGCATAGAGGAGTACGTCTCGGCACAGGAGACAGAGTTGTCACAAGTCTTTCCAAACCCCTGTGCTGGAACGAGCCAAGTGAAGCTGACCTTACGGAATTCAGGAATAGTTTCTGTGAGTGTGATGGATTTGCAAGGACGGCTTTGTTGCCGGAAAACGCTGCAACTTTCGTCTGGCGAGCACCTGTTATCGCTGACGCTGCCCCAAAACGGGTTCTACTTTGTGCAGGCCGAAAGCCCGCAGGGCAGCGAAGTGTGCAAGGTGCTCTGTACGGAGGGTGAAGGCTCTGATTTCGACATCCGTCTGACATCCACCTCTTTCCAAACAATGGAAAGGATTGAAAAAGCAAGCAAAGGGGGCGAGGGATTATTCAATATGACGGACAAGATGCTAATCACCGCGTACATTACATATACAGGGGAAGTGAGAACTTGGCAATGGAGTATAAATTACGATTTGGAGTTGGATGGGGAAGTGACTAGTGAGTGGATGTCAAATATTGGATCCCTAAATATTCATTATACTGAAACTGACAGTTGTGATAACTTCACTCTTTCTGACAGAAATTTCAACGTGATTATTGCGAGTAGTATTTGTTTGCCAACAATGGAATATCCTGTGGGTTATCGTGTTACATTCTATGATTCAACTTTTTATTCAGAGCCGACCTCCTTAGCAGCATATACAAGTTCCACTTGGTATTTTAATGGGTGGTACAAATATCGGTATTACCCCGAAGATCTTGGAGGATGTATTTGCATCGGAGATATAAATGGGGAGATGCCACCTGAACATATTGATTACTATGGACAACTATCACCTTATGATTATTGCATACGACACTTGGACAAATTAACTTGCAATGAATTTAAACTTTATAAATTCACAGTATATGGGAATGATGATGTGGAAGTTTTTGTTAGTAACGAATAAATTGAAAAATATGAAAGCAGCAATAAAAATATTGTTTATAGTCTGTGGTTTTATCTTTTTGTTCGTTTTCCACCCTTGTTTCGGACAAACACAGGACAAAGAAAGCATCTATGACAGACAAGGAAATAAAATATATTTTGACAAGGTAGAGGATGTCTTTCATATCGGATTTGCAGAAGGAACGGAGGCTAATACAAGAAATGAGGTACTAGCAGATCTTTCAAATATTGCTAACTACACTATGTTTCCCGACAGTTCGTATCGTCTTATTATAAAACAAGGCTGTTCTGCTTTTTTCAAAGAAAAAGCATTAAAGAACAATGTTGTGACCTATTGTACCACCTTACAATACCGACGATTAGACGCACAACCGTGCGTCTCTACATACATTTTCCTCTTAACTCTTGACTCTTGACTCTTGACTCTTGACTCTTGACTCTTGACTCTTAACTCTTAACTCTTAACTCTTAACTCTTAACTCTTAACTTCTAACTCCCCGCCTCTTCCTTCTTATCCGAAAAATCCTTTAAGAAGAACAGCAGGCCGATGAGTCCCACGGTGACACAGCTGTCGGCGAAGTTGAAAATGGCAGGGAAGAAATACTCGCCGCCGAAGACCGGGAACCAGTCGGGCAGCAGGAACAGCGGGAAGTAGAACATATCGACCACGCTTCCGTACAAAAACGGCGCGTAGCCGAAAATCACGCCGTAAAACAGGGAGTCAACGATATTGCCGATCGCGCCGGCCAGCACCATCGACGAAAGGATAACCGTGCCCGTGCGCAACTTCCCCAATTTAATCAGTTTGAACACATAGTAGGTCAGGAACCCGACCACGCCGATGCGGAAGAGCGACAGCAGCAGTTTGCCGATATTCTGACCAAAACTCACGCCGAAGGCAATCCCTTCGTTTTCGACAAAATGAAGAAGGAACCAGTGCCCGATGACGGGAATGGTTTCTCCGGGGGTCATGTTCGTTCTGACCAAAATCTTGATAATCTGGTCAATGACAACCAACACAACCATAACGATGATGGCCGTGAGGGTTAATTTCTTGCTCTTTTCCACCTTGCAGAAGTTCTATTTACGTTGGTTTTTGGCTTCCACGCTGAGGGTGGCGTGAGGCACGCAGCGAAGGCGTTCCTTGGGAATCAGCTTGCCGGTGACGCGGCAGATGCCGTACGTCTTGTTCTCAATACGTCCCAAAGCGGCTTCCAGGTTGTTGATGAATTTCTCCAGACGGGCGGCCTGCTGGGCGTTCTCTTCCTTGGCCAACACGTTGCTTCCCTCCTCCAGGTACTTGAACGACGGCGACGTGTCGAGCTCTTCATTGGAATTTCCGGTCGCTTCGACATAAAATTCCAGACTTTTTTTGGCTTCGGCAATCTTTGCCAGTATAATTTGGCGGAATTCCTCCAACTCTTCGTCAGAATAGCGGACGGGAACCTCGGGGTTTTGTACGTTCTCTTCCATAGTTACTGGTTTTTAAAGTGAGCGGCAAAAATAATAAAAAAAACGTACTTTTGCACGCTTTTTGTGAAATATGAAAGACTATCTGAAAGAACTCCGCAATCCTATCTACGAATTTGTGGGCGAAGTGGCCGAACAAACCGGCGTTTCCGCCTACGCGGTCGGCGGTGTGGTGCGCGACATGCTCCTGCACCGGGAGTCAAAGGATATCGACATCGTGGTCGTCGGCAGCGGCATCGAGTTGGCCAAGGCGGTGGCCCGCAAACTCTCCCCAAAACTGAAAGTGAACGTTTACAAAAACTTTGGAACGGCGCAGTTTACTTGGAAAGAGGAACTTGTGGAGTTTGTGGGCGCCCGCCGTGAGTCGTACGACCGCAACTCCCGCAAGCCGCATGTGGAGGACGGCACGTTGGAGGATGATCTCAGCCGCCGCGACTTCACCGTCAATGCCCTTGCCGTCGCCCTCAACGGTCCCGAAAAAGGACAGATCATCGACCGTTTCAATGGGTTGGAGGACCTTGACAACAAGCTGATACGCACACCATTAGACCCCGACATCACTTTTTCTGACGACCCGCTCCGAATGCTGCGTGCCATCCGGTTTGCTTCGCAGTTGAGGTTTCAAATCGTGCCGGAAACCTACGAGGCCATCGTCCGCAACGCCTACCGCTTGGAAATCATCTCCAAGGAACGCATCGCCGACGAGATGAACAAGATTCTGCTCTCGCCGCAACCCTCCATCGGCATCAAGCTGCTGGAGGAGTCGGGGCTGTTGAAGCTCTTTCTCCCGGAACTTGTTGATTTGAAAGGTATTGAAAAGCGGGGAGAACACGGGCACAAGGACAATTTCCTGCACACCCTCGAAGTGGTGGACAAGGTGGCGATGGTGAGCAACAACCTGTGGCTGCTGTGGGCGGCGCTCTTGCACGACATCGCCAAGCCCCGCACCAAACGGTACGACCCGAAGGTGGGCTGGACCTTCCACGGGCACGAGTTCATCGGTTCAAAGATGGTGCCGGAAATTTTTAAGGCCATGAAATTGCCCTGCAACGAGAAGATGAAGTATGTCCAAAAGTTGGTGGGGTTGCATCTTCGTCCGCAAGCCCTTGTGGATGAAAGTATTACTGATTCGGCGGTGCGGCGTCTGCTTTTCGAGGCGGGCGACGATGTGGACGACCTGATGTTGCTTTGCGAGGCCGACATCACCTCGAAAAATATGGCAAAGGTGAAAAAGTACCTCGACAACTTCGCCATCGTGCGGCAGAAGTTCGTTGAAATCGAGGAGAAGGACAAGATCCGCAACTGGAGGCCTCCGATTGACGGAGAGTTGATTATGAAAACCTTCAACCTGCGGCCATCACGCGAAGTCGGCATCATCAAGGATGCGGTCTGCAACGCCATTCTGGACGGACTCATCGGCAACAATTACGAGGAGGCGTACCAGAAAATGCTTGAGGAGGGAGAAAAACTTGGTTTTAAGGTGGTTACTGCGTAGGAAGCTGTGATTTTTTCTCATCAATCTGAGACTTCGCCCGTTTCATGATATCCTCCATCCGTTTTTTGTCTGAAAAATAATAGGTTAATGAGGACTGATAACGGGGTATAGTAATATTGTATTTTTCAAGAAGTTGTGCATAGAGCGCCCGTGTCAGGGTGTCTTTGTTGTACTGCGGCGGCGCATTGAAAACAAGTGACTCTACAATCAGTTGGTCGGCAACTATCTGCACTATTGTATCTTTTCCGATGAGGTCGGCGGGGGGCTTCACGACTGGCTTGGACGAGCAGGCGGCCAGGAAAAGCAGGGGCAAGAATAGGAAAATACGGGCTGTTTTTTTCACGGCGGCAAAAGTACGAATAAATTGAAAACTGAAAATTGAAAACTGAAAGTTTGAGATGATCTGGTAGTCGGTCTGGGTGTTTTTTTTACGTTTTTAAAAAAAAAGCGGAACAGGTGGGTGTTCCGCTTTTCTTTCAATGCTTGGTTTCAATTACTTGCACTCGATGCCATTTTTACCGTTGCCATTATCGTAAATTGCAGTAACGGCATAGTCTGAACATTTCTTATCGGAATCTTTGTCAATTTTGTAGGTGTTGGTAGCTGTGACTTTGCCATCCTTGTAGGTTTTGCAAGTACACTCTTTGCTGCAGGAAGTGAGAGCGCCGACGAAAGCGATGCAAGCGATGATAACTAATGCTTTTTTCATGATTAAATTTTTTAAGGTTAATAAAATTGATTCACGCGGCAAAAGTACACTTTTTTCAAATGTAAACAGATAGGTTTTTCTTGATTTTTCCTCAAAAATATGTGGAAATCGTGTAAATTTGCAACTCTTTTCCAGAAACATTGGAAATATTATAACTATTTTATTCTCAATAAGATAAAAAAGCAAAGAAGTATGACATCTGTAAAAATCGGAATCAACGGCTTTGGAAGAATCGGAAAGATGGTTTTCCGGTTGTTGGAAGGCCGCGAGGATTTTGTCGTCACCCATATCAACGACAAGATGGACACGCGCCTGATGGCACATCTGTTGAAATACGACAGCATTCACGGGCGGTTCGGTGCGGAAATCGGCTTTGACGAATCGCACATCATCGTCAACGGACGGTCCATTCTCGTTACCAACTACCCGTCACCGGAGCAGATTCCGTGGGACACGACCGGTGTCACGTACGTCATCGACTCGTGCGGGAGGTTCAAGACCCGGCCGGCCTTGCAAGGCCACCTGCGCGGCGGAGTGAAGCGCGTCATCCTCAGCTGCCCTCCCGACGACGCCTCCATCGAGCGTACCGTGGTGATGGGGGTCAACCACCTCACACTCAGACCTGAAGACGACATCATCTCCAACGCCTCCTGCACCACCAACTGTATTGCCGTGATGCTCAAGGTGGTGAACGACGAGTTCGGCATCCGCCGCGGCTTCATGAACACCGTCCACCCGATGACCAACAACCAGAACCTGCAGGACGGCTTCCACAGCGACTACCGCCGCGCACGCTCCGCCCTCGCCAACATCATCCCCACCACCTCGTCCGCCATCCGCGCCACGCAGCTGGTCATCCCGGAAATGAAGAACATTTTCGACGGTTTCGCCACCCGCGTGCCCGTCGCCGACTGCTCCTTCGTGGAACTCACCGCGGAGCTGCATCACGAAACCACCGCGCACGACATCCGCGAAACCTTCCGCCGCTACGCCGAAGGGCCGCTCAAAGGCTTCCTCGAATTCACCGACGACCCCATCGTCAGCAGCGACATCACCAACAACCCGCACTCCGCCATCTTCGACGCCATCGCCACCAAAGTAATCGGCGGCAACTTCATCCAAATCCTCGGCTGGTACGACAACGAGTGCGGCTATTCATCCAGAATCATCGACCTTATTAAATACGTAGAAACCTTATGACCAACGAAATAAACTCCAAAGCCTTAGAGGTCAACCTCAAAAACACGAATGTAGAATACGTCATTCCCGACGAACACCAGTGGTTCATCAAACAGTCGGAAAACCAGTGGGGCTTGCACAAACGCGTGGTGGAATTCTTCACCGAGTACGACCACCCGATGTCGAACCGCACCGAAGTGGTGAAGGCGCTGCCCAACGTCACCATCAGCGACTTCTGGCTCTACAAGGAACTTCCTCTCGAAGACCAGAAACGCATCGTGGACATCGTCCTCGCCATCTACGACAAGCTGTTGAGCGAGAAGCTGCCCCACACCAAAGCCAAGGACCTCGTCACTTACTTCCTCCGCTTCATCGACAGCAACGACGGCGTGCTCAACGCCTGCGGCGACGGGGTGAAACGGTGCATCCAGATTTTGGACAAATACTTGGATGACAATGCATTCAGCTATTATTGCCATATCGGTCAATTCAAGGTAAAACTGGCAAAGGCCGCCAACAACCCCGACACGGCGGACATCACCTTCAAGATGATGCAACGTTTGGTGAAGAGCCATATCCAATATTGGCGCGAAACCACCCAGATTATGCAGTGGTACGAAAGCCATAAGGCCAAAATGTCCCGTGATTATTCACAAGAACTTGAAACATTGGGGGATAAAATGTTTGATGAGTTTGTGGGATTGGCTGACAATGCAAAAAGTTGGCAGGAACTCTGTGACAACGCTTTCACGTTCGGCGACATCATCAAGGCGTTCCAAAGCAAGATTTATGTCTTTGCACACACCTCCGAACAGTTCAGCTACATCTTCTACCTGCTGCATCTTCCCGGCACGGTCGATAACCATCCGCAGCTCTTGGTAGAACTGAACAAGGTGATCAAACACGTTAGCAATGAGAAAGATGAGGACCTTTGCATTGCCTCCATCGACAACCTGTTTGAGCAGTTTGCCGACTTCCGCGACAGCCATCTGAACCTCATCCTTGATTCCATTTTTGAATTGGGAAAGGAAATCATCCATACCGACAATCACCGTCTGATCCGTCATTTGGAGAAGAAAATCATTGATTTCGGCTTTGTTACGCCCGGCGTGAAGTACGTCACCAACGACTGGGAACTGAAGGTGAACCCGTGCCACATCAAGAATGTGCGGGTGTGGCTCGAACTGGTGGAGCTGGCGCCCGAAACGATGCAGCGTCTTCTTTCCGCCCTCATCATCAACCTGCGGATCGGCGGCATCTTCGTTTTCGACACCGACTTCTTCCAGAAGGACATCACCAAACTGCTCAACTCCGAAATCTCGCCTGTTTACAAACAGACCAAGCAGTTGGCCCGTATTTTCCCCGTCTATTTCAACGAAATCGGTGCGGAAGGGCAGCTCCGCGATGTCTCCACCAAGGTTGACGAGCTTTCGCACCGCAACGACAAACTGATTCATTTCCTCCGTAAGCAAATCCACACGGAAGGCAATAACTCCCACATACAGATTACGTTGGATGTCATCAGTTTCTGGTACGACCGCAAGAAGGAGCGTCTGCACGAGATTCTTCCGCCCAATGTGTACGAACTGGTGGAAGACCACGGCATTTGGGTGGACGGTGTCCACGACTGCCTGCACAAGTTCTGTGAGTTTGCCAATGTTCCGTTGGAGGAACTCATTGAAATGAAGAAAGATAAGGTGGAGCAAATCGGCCGCAAAATCAACCATCCCGACGAGATCGACGTGCAGCGTGTGTGCCTCATCATCGAGCTTTACCAGCTTTTGAAAGAGAAATACATCTTCGACTCCACCAATATCATCAACATCATGCGGCGCAACAGCTTTGTGGAAACCGAAGATGTGAACACGTTGGAAGAGTTGCTGAAAGGGAAGGATACGGTGGCCACGTTGGAGCATATCTTCTCCATAATGAGAAAGTTGAACGAAATCATTTTTGATCCGAAGCCGAGCACGGGGTGGGAAAATGTGGTCTATAAACGGCACATTGCCTTCGGCATCCCGTCGATGTACGGCTACTACCGCGAGAACAAGTTCGACGCTTTGGGACTGATTTTCCGTCTGGAGCGAATTGTCACCGTGCTTGTTCACGACCTCATCGAGAACATCAACACCAGCATCTTCACCCTCAAGGCCATCAAGGAGATCTGCAGCACCATCCAGCTGCTGTACGAAGGGCTGAAACTTGACGGTGTCAGCGACCAGGGGTTCGAGTCGAACCTCAAGATGCTCCAATATAGTTTGAACTCCGGCTGTTTCACTACCGAGCAGTATATCAATCTGTTCCAGTTTATGGGAAGCAGCTTGAACGAAATCATCAGCAACTATTTCATTCGTCCGTACGAGCCGCTGCTGAAGATCATCATCCCGCAATTGATGGAAGAGAACATAACGGACAAGGTGGAGTTGAAGAAGATTCTGGCCCAAAAGTCGGAGGTGTTCTACCGCGAACTGCTCTCCTCCTCGTTCCTTATCCAGCAGGTGGACAACTTCATCGGTGAAATTCTGAACAACCTCCGCACGCAGGCCAACCTGCTGTCGCCGGAGGAGGCGCAGAACCTGATGACCTACGACCAAGAGCTGGCTATCAGTCCGTTGTACCAGGAAACGCCGGCGGTCGATAACAAAGTGTTCCTCGGCGCGAAGGCGTACTACCTGAAACGGCTGGTGCTGGGCGGCTACCCCGTCCCGCCGGGCTTCGTGGTGACCACCGAGGTGTTCCGCCGTATGAACGCCATCCTGAAGGTGGCGCCCATCAACCGCGAGTTGGATCGGATGATTAAGCGGCAACTGACTGCCATCGAGAAGATTACGGGACAAGAGTTCGGCAATCCGAAGAACCCGCTGTTGCTGAGTGTCCGTTCCGGCTCTGCCATTTCCATGCCGGGTGCCATGAACACGTTCCTCAATGTCGGCATGAACGACGAAATCACGGAACAGCTCAGCAAGCAGGACAACTACGCATGGACCTCGTGGGATTGCTACCGCCGTCTGCTGCAGACGTGGGGCATGGCGCATGGCCTCGACCGTAACGACTTTGACCAGATCATCTTGAATTACAAGAAGAAATACAACGTAACGCAGAAAATCGGGTTCACGCCTGAGAACATGCGGGAGATTGCGTTCGCCTACAAGCAGTTCCTCACCGACAACGGTATCGCCTTCGAGAGTGACCCGTTCAAGCAGTTGAAGAAGGCCATCCTGTGCGTGTTTGAGTCGTGGAACTCGCCGCGTGCCAAGGTCTATCGCAGCCAGATGCACATTGCGGAAGAGTGGGGCACGGCAGCCACCATCCAGAAGATGGTGCTGGGCAACATCCACCGCGAGTCCGGTTCCGGCGTGGTGTTCACTCGCGATGTGAAAGAGAACCGCGCCAACATCCGCCTCACCGGCGACTTCTCGTTCCTCAGCCAGGGCGAGGATATCGTGGGCGGCTTGGTCAACACGCTGCCTATCAGCGAGGCACAGCGGGAGACGGGCTATCAGAATTGTCCCTTCTCGTTGCAATCACAATACCCCGAGATTTACAACAAACTGTTGGAGGTGGCGAAGAACATGATCGAGAAGGATGGTTTCAGCCATCAGGAAATCGAGTTCACCTTTGAAACGGCGAAGGGCGAGGATCTGTACATCCTGCAAACCCGCAACATGGTGGTTTCCAACCAGACATCAGTGGAAACCTTCGGCGAAAAACCGGAAAACATGGACAAGGTTGGAACGGGTATCGGCATCGGCAACGGCGTGCTGAACGGCATCATCGTGTTCGACATGGACGACATCCGCAAGGTGCGCAACGGCGACGACCCGACGCAGCAGATTGTGCTGGTGCGTCCCGACACCGTGCCGGACGATATCGAGCTGATCATCGAGTGCGACGGCTTGCTGACGGCCCGTGGCGGCGCCACTTCCCACGCAGCCGTGACGGCGGCGGCACTCGGAAAAACCTGCGTAGTGAACTGCGAGGCCCTGCACGTCCACGAGAAGGAAAAGAGCTGCACCATCAACGGCGTTCCCTTCAAGGTGTTCGACCCTGTCGCCATCGACGGCCGCAACGGCATCATCTACAAGGGAAATTACTTGGTCGTGCTGGACGACTTCAACTAAGAACTAAGAGTTAAGAACCAAGAACTAAGAGTTAAGAGTGCTTGCATAAATGACCGATAAACAGAAACAATACGAGCTGTTGTACAAGCAGCTGCTGGCTTTGGCGGAAGGCGAAAGCGATGAGGTGGCGTTGATGGCCAATGCGGCTGCGTTGCTGCACGATGCCTTCCATTTCTGGTGGACGGGGTTTTACCGTGTGGTGGGCGAGGAGCTGGTATTGGGGCCGTTCCAGGGACCGGTTGCATGTACCCGTATTCCGTTCGGCCGCGGGGTGTGCGGCACGGCGTGGAAGATGCGGCAAACCATCATCGTGCCCGATGTGGAGCAATTCCCGGGGCACATTGCCTGCAGCAGCGCCTCCCGCAGTGAAATCGTGGTGCCATTGTTCCGCGACGACCGTGTGGTCGCTGTTTTAGACATCGACAGCGAGCATCTCGCCACGTTCGACGAAACCGACCGGGTTGGTTTGGAAAAACTGGCGGGAATTTTAGGGGATAGTAAATAGGGTATAGGGGTTAGGGGATAGTAATTAGTAGTTAGTAGTTAGTAATTAGGGGGTAGGAAAGGAGATAGGCAAAACGTTTCTTCTTTTTTTGATATTATGCCTTTTATCCATTTTCACAAAGGCACAGTCCTTTCTTTCATGGTTTGACTCCAATGTACGGAATGTGCAGTCGGACGGGCGGTTTTCTCCGAAATGCCGCCAAAATAATCCTCATGTGTCTGGTCTACATCATAATGAGATGTGAGCAAATCAAGTAATTAAGCATGATTCTACACCTATAACATATTGATTATTAGTATATTACCCCCTATTTTTGACAAAAAATTTATAGTAAACCCTTGGAAATCAGAATATAATATGTACTTTTGCCGCGTTGTGTTTTCTGTTTCTGTTCAAGGGACTTCGCAGAGGCGGAAAGTATAGCACACACAGAGAAAACAGAAGTCCTCTCTCAATCAAGAAGATAATCAATTATGAAGAAACTATTCCTTGTAACAGTATTTGTAATATTGGAATTCTGTCTGTTTGCACAACCAATCCCCATTTCTTTTCAAGGAAGGGATGCCAACAACAATTGGATTCAACTTAACCGTGTAATGATTACCAATATTACCGAAGGATGGCAGGAGACCATTTATTGGCCTGATACAACTTTGGTTGTGGAGAACGGAACGGGCATTCATGATGTAGAGGTGTGCCATAGCGCATCGTTACAATTATCCCAAAACAACCCCAACCCGTTCAACGGTACCACCGACGTTTTGCTGTCAGTAGCGGATGCGGGTGCACTGACGTTGGAAATCGCGGATGTGAACGGGCGTATTGTCGTTCCCGCAATGGATATATCAACCTTCATACGGTCGAATGATTATTCGCCCCGACATCAATTCCGCATTTCCTTGTCAGTCGCCGGCACATACGTTATGACTGCCCGCCAAAACGGGAAAACATCGTCCATAAAAATGGTGAATAACGGCGGAGAAAACAGCGATGGCATTGAATACATGGGCATCGTTTCCGCCACACCAAAATCCCACATCCGCGGCAACAGCACCAATCCGTTCCATTTCGGCGATTTGATGGAATATGTGGGATACGCCACCATTAACGGCAATGAAACCGAAAGCCAGGTAATATCACAAATCCAGGAACATTCAGAAACTATCATATTGCAATTTACAGCGGTACAGATACAGCTCCCTATCGTCACCACATTCTCTGTTGCCAATATCACAGCCTTTTCCGCCAATGGTGGCGGTGAGGTGGTTAATGATGGCGGAGACAGCATAACTGCCCGAGGGGTATGTTGGAGTGTTTCACAAAATCCCACTCTCAACGACAGTCACACCATGGACAGCACTGGTATCGGCATTTTCTACAGTAATCTATCTGGATTGCTGGAAAACACCACATACTATGTACGGGCTTACGCCACCAACGGTGTGGGCACAGCATATGGTGATGAGGTTAGTTTTACCACATTGCAACATGGTCAGCCTTGTCCTGGTGTTGCCACTGTTATGGATATCGACAGCAACGTATACAATACGGTGTTGATTGGCAACCAATGCTGGATGAAGGAAAATCTGCGTACAACAAGATATGCTGACGGAACCCCCATTTTGCAGGGCAGCACGAATGACTGGAGTGGTATTTATTCCAGTACTGTTCCTTATTGGTATTATCCAAACAACGCCGCCGCCAACAAACCTACTTATGGATTGCTGTATAATTTTCCTGCTGTGATGTGGAATTTCATTCATTCTGATAGCAATCCGAGCGGAGTGCAGGGGGTTTGTCCGGAGGGTTGGCATATGCCGAGTCTGGCGGAGTGGGAACAGCTCACCGACTATGTAAGCAGCCAAAGTCAATACGTTTGCGATGGAGATGCTACAAATATTGCCAAAGCACTGGCTTCACAAACAGGATGGAGCAACAGCAACAACACCTGTTCCATAGGCAACAACCCATCCCTTAACAATTTCACTGGATTTAGCGCACTATCGGCGGGTTTTTACGACCAGAATTACTTTTTCGGCAATTCCGCTTACTTCTGGAGCACTAGCGAAACCACGGTTTACAGCGACGTAGCATACGATTTACAGATGTCGAGAGACAACGCCAATGTGGACAATGGTCTCCAAAGAAGATATCGTGGTTTTTCTGTCAGATGCCTGTTAGGTGAAGGTGGCGACATCTCTGTTGTGGCACCCACCGTCACCACCTCCCCTGTCACCACAATCACCTGCATAACAGCTGATTGTGGCGGCAATGTGACGGACGATGGAGGATCGTATATTACCGCAAGGGGCGTTTGCTGGAGCACCTCACCCAATCCAACGACAAGCGACAGCCACACAACCGACAGTGTCGGTACGGGCAGTTTTACCAGCAATATGTCTGGTCTTTTGGGAGAAACCATCTACTATGTGCGTGCCTACGCTTCCAACAATGTAGGTACTGGGTATGGAGATGAAGTTGTCTTTACCACCCTACAGTATGGTCAGCCCTGTCCCGGAGTCGCCACCGTCACTGACCGCGACAGCAATACATACCATACCGTATTGATTGGCAACCAGTGCTGGATAAAGGAAAATCTGCGTACAACGAAGTACGCCGACGGAACGCCCATCATGCAAGGCAGCGATACTTCCAGCACAACAGCCTATTGGTACTTCCCTGGAAATGATTCCATCAACAAAGCCACCTACGGACTGCTGTATAATTGGATGGCTGTGACACGCACCTCCCCGTCAAACTCCACCACCCCCAACAGAGTACAGGGAATCTGTCCCATTGGATGGCACGTGCCGAGTGACGGCGAATGGACTCAATTGACCAACTATGTAAGCAGTCAGAGCGAATATTTATGCAATGGCAACGGCAACAATATCGCCAAGGCGCTGGCTTCTCCTTTGAGATGGAGTATGGGTGTGTTATCGTGTGCCATAGGAAACAATCCCGCCGAAAACAATGCAACAGGATTTAGTGCACTGCCTGCTGGTGAAATAAACTACGCAGGTTTCCAACAGCCCAACTATGGCTCATTCCTCTGGAGTACTACTATGGTTAACGACAGCACTGCGTACGCTCGCCGTATGACCTATGACATTGCCCGCGTGTCCCGTACTTCCAATGATATAACTATTGGTGGTTCTGTCAGGTGTTTGGCCGATTAAATAGGCTGGGGATAATTGGCCTTCCCGCCCACCCCAGATTGCGGCCTGACGGCCTTATCTGGGGCTTATAAATATCACCCTTTCGGGGTGGATGCAAATAAATCAATACTTCCAGAAATACGGCTCACACCCCCAATGCGAACGTAGTGAGCCCAAATGCAGGCGTTAGCCTGCCCCAATGCGAACGTAGTGAGCAAAATCAAAGAATGGCGAGCGTCAGCGAGCCCCTACATCCCCTCCAGCATCTTTTCGATGAGGTTCTCGGCGCTGTCGGCAATGTCGGCGATGGTGGCGTCCAGCATGTAGCAGGGAGTGGTGTAAATCCGGTTCTGCTTGTCGCAAATCACCTCGGTGATCTGGGTTTTTACGTGCGAAGCACCCATTGCCTCCACATCGTGGATGGCGCCCGGATCGGTACCAAGGGTGACGGTGATGTCGCCCAGGATCTTGGCCAGCAGCATCGGGGCGATGCAGAGTCCGCCGATGGGTTTTCTGGCTTTGCGGGTGGCAATCACGGCATCTTTTACGGAATCCAAAACCTTGGCGTTCACCCCGTCGAAAGCATAGGTGAAAAGGTTCTTGGCCACGCCGAAGCCGCCGGGCAATACGAGAGCGTCGAAGTCTTCCGGACGGTACTCGGAAATCTCGTGGACGGCACCGCGGGCAATGCGGGCGGCCTCCACCATCATGTTGCGGCTCCCCTCCATCGGCTGGCGGGTGAGGTGGTTCATCACATGATACTGGGGAAGATTGGGCGCAAAAACAGTGTATGTGCAATCGTTGCGGTCAATAGCCAAAAGCGTCATCACTGACTCGTGGATTTCGGAGCCGTCCAAGTGACCGCATCCGTTAAGAATCACTGCAAATTTCTTCATAAATAAAAATGTATCTTTGGTTTGAAAATTCGCCGCAAAGATACACTATTTTTCGGAAATCGGCAAAAAGCTATTCCTGCACTGGCAAAAAGGAGGAGGAAAACGACAGCGGCAACAGTTCGCCGGCGGACATCACCTTCCAGATTTCGCCCTCCTGCCCAGCCATCAGAATCTCGATGTTCTTACCGTATTTGTTTTCGTACTCGTGCAGTACCTGCCGGCACGCCCCGCACGGAGGAATGGGCTTGGTCAACGTTTCTTTCGGATTAATCGCCGTGATAACCAATGTTTTGAAGGGAACGTCCGGATACCGTGCCGCAGCGGAGAAAGCCGCCGTACGCTCGGCGCAAAGCCCTTGATATACCGAATTTTCCTGGTTGTTTCCTGTTATCACTTTGCCATTTTCCAGCAGAAGGGCGGCGCCTACCTGAAAGTGCGAATATTCGGCATTGGCACGCTCCGCCGCCGCCCGTGCAAGCGCCAGCAACTCACGCTCCTGCTCGGTGAGCTCGCGCTCGTTTTCGTAAATGACGAAACGGGTTTTGGTTTCAAACTCCTTCATCGCCTATAGTTTTACGAACTTCTTGACGTGGCACGCGCCATTCTGAACCAGCTGCACCGAATAGACACCCGCGTTCAGTCCCTGCATATCAATCGTGATGTTTTCCTTTTCAGAAGACAATTCCCTGACCATCTGGCCGAAAACGTTGAAGATGCGGACCTCCGTGCGAACACCGGCCGTAAGTCCTGAAATATGGCAGATGTCGGACACCGGGTTCGGATAAAGTGTCACATTGGCAAAATAGCTGTCGGCCACACCTGTTCCCGGTGCGCCCGACCCGACCGTGATGTTGTAGTGCATGATGCTGTCGCAACCGAAGGCCGTTTCCATCTCCTTGTCAAACTGGAAAAAGCCGTCTTCGTCGGAATAGAAGTCGTAATCGCCCATCATATAGTGCTCACCAGTGGCCAACTGGACGTCCAATGTTTCTTCGTAAGAGGGGTGCAGGGTCAGGTGGAGGACCAGGATACTGTCGATGCCGCCCACGCCGGCGCCCGGATAGTAGAAGGTGTAGTCGCCGTCCATCAAAAGTACTTCGTTTTCGTAAACGAAGGGAGAACACTCTTCCATCGTCAATTCGCCAAAGGCGCTGCTTTCGGTAAGTACGTAGAACACATACTGGATGATGCTGTCGCAGCCGTGCACCGTATAGTGGAGGCGGCTGTAAGTGTATGTTCCTTCGAAGGTTGCGTGATATTCAGTGCCCTCCACAGAGTAGGTGTCGCCCACATGCAGGGTTTCGTAAACAGTGGGATAGTACGATGGATAAACCGTTACATGCAGGGTCAGGATGCTGTCGGTGAAGGTGCCCGTGGGAGCGGGGTAGAAGATTTCATAGTCACCCGACTGTTCGTACGTTTCGCCCTCGTAGATGACGACATCGCAGTTCTCCAGTGTCAGTTCGCCGTAAACGGTGTCACGCGGCACGTCCGAAACATAGACGGTCACGCTGCTCCGGTCGCTCTCGCAGCTATTGTTGTTGGCATCTGTTGCTTGCTCCGCCACAAAATAGGTGGTGGTGGTGGTCAGTGCGGGTGTGGTGAAGGTGGTGCCGGTAGCTAACGGAGTATTGGCCGTGGCAGAGGCGTACCAACGGATGGTGTGGGTGGAGGGGGCCGTCAGCGTGGCGGTTTCGCCCGTGAGGATGTACTGGTCTTCCACTTCCGGGGTGGCGACGAGCGGCTGGAGCTGCACATCGTGTCTTACAAAGGAACCGTCGGTAGTGGTGACAGTGAATACTGCCGTTTCGTAGCAGTCGGCGGAAACCTCAATGGTGTAGGTGCCGGACTTGATGGGGCGGTAGTAGGCACCGAGTGGAAGGTGCGAATAGACTTCCGAATTGAAGGTGTCGTGGTTGCGGACGTAAACCTTGGCATTGTCAATCGGGTCGCCCGTCACGGCGTCGGTCACGATGCCGCGGAAACCGTAGGAGCACTCCATCGCATAGTTGAAGAGGGCGTTCCTGCTGTTGGGGAAGTAGGTGACCAGGTCGGAGGCGTCGGTCACCACCTTGTCGAAATGGATCTCCATCGTCACCTCGCGGCAGTGCTGGTAATAGTTCATATAGTCCTGTCGGGAACCGGTGATTTCATACCAGTCACCGCCTTCGGTCACAGAGCCGCAGCCGGGCTGGTAGGCGGTTTCGCCCACCATGTAGGTCGGGTCAACAGCTTGGCATTGATCCACATAGTTCTGGCAGATATAGCGGAACCACGCGTCGTCGGCATGGGTGCGGGTCTGACTGTCCCACGTGTCCCACGGGAAGTTGGTCAACTCGGCGCCGCCGTGGAAGTTCACCGACATCACAAAATGCTTGTCCTCCATCCAGTTGATGTAGGCCTGTGTTTCGGGCTGCACGTTGGCGCTGCCGTTGACGCCCGGCAGATAGGGGTAGTTGCGGTTCATATCGACATTGTTCCAGTTGGCGCGTTGCGATGCGCTGGTACCGATCCGTGAGTTGCTGGTGTGGTAGGTCCCGTCGGGATTCTCTAACGGGCAGATGTACAGATCCACGTTCTGCAGCAGGTTCTGAACCTGTTGGTCGGTGGGGTTGTTGAGAATGTAGTCAATGAAGCGGAGCATCGTATGGAAGCCCACGACCTCATCCCCGTGCATGGTGGCGGAGTAGAGGAATGCCGGTTTGTCGGCGGGCTGTCCAAGCGTGTTGCTGATGTGTGCTGCCAGCAGCATGTGGGGCCGCTGGGTGCAGGGGGTGGCGGCCAGAATGGTGTCGATCTTGCAGAGATTCGGGAAGTTGGTCTGGAAATTCTGCATCATCTGGACATACACTTCATAGGAGGGATATTTGTCCCAGTTGGCCATACCTGCAAGTGTCGTGGATACCGGCGCGTCGGCTCTCTCTGCAGGAATGATTTCGAACGGCAGGTTCTGGGCGAGGAAGTCGCTGTATTCGTGGCGCGAAAGATAAATCCTCACGTTATAGAGGCCGGTGCGTTCGTCAAAGGGGCAGTTGTCCACAGAGAAGTTGCGGGCGAGGGCGTTCACCTCCGCTTTGCTGCTCACGTGGGTGGTGACATAGAGAAAGTCACGGTCGTTGTTCAGCAGGTCGGAGGCGGTGTTTTGTGCCAAAATTGACAGCATCGTGCCGATACAAAGCAAGAGGGTGAAAAGGAGTTTTTTCATATTTTATTTTGGATTAATTCACGGAAAGTATTCGTAAGATGCTCCGAAACAGGTACTTGCGGCAGGCGCAGGCAGTTTTGGATTTTGCCTTGCAGCGAAAGCAGTGCCTTGATGCCGGCAGGACTTCCTTCGCGGAAACAGGCTTGGGTGAAGTCCAAAAGCTGGAGATGGATTTTGCGTGCCTCGTTGAAGTCGTTGTGGCGGGCGAGCCGTACCATCGTGCTGACTTCCTTCGGGAAAGCGTTGGCTACCACGGAGATGACCCCGTCCACGCCGGCAGCGAGGAGGGGGAGTGTGAGGGCATCGTCACCGGAAATCACCGAGAAATCGGCGGGTTTGTGGTTGATGATGCGCATAATCTGGTTCATCATGCCCGATGCCTCTTTCACGGCAATGATGTTGGGGCAGTCGTTGGCGAGGCGCAGGGTGGTATCGGCGTCGATGTTGCAGCCGGTGCGACTGGGCACGTTGTATAGGATGATGGGGAGAGGGGAGTGTTCGGCAATGGTCTTGTAGTGCTGATACAGGCCGTTTTGTGACGGGCGGTTGTAGAACGGGGCTACGGAAAGGATGGCATCCACGCCGGTGAAGTCCTTGGTTTGGAAGGAAGCGACCAGTTCGCGGGTGTCGGGTCCGCCCATCCCCCGGATGACCGCCACACGCCCCCGGTTCACGCGGACGACCGTGCGTACGATCTCGTCCTTTTCCTCCTCCGAAAGAGTGGCCGTTTCGCTTGTGGTGCAGACGGTTACAAGATAATCTATTCCGTTGGAAATCAATGATTCCACCAATTTTTCAAGACACACAAAGTCAATGGAGCCGTCCGGAAGGAAGGGGGTGATGAGAGCGACACCGGTGCCTTTTAGCCTTTCTGTCATAATGCTGTTTCTCCCGAAAGTTTTCTGGTATAAATCTCTACGTTTTTCAGCAGTGCCGCGTGTGAAAGTTCCTCCTCGGAGTTAATCAGAAGGTCGTAATAGGGGGCGTTGTCCTTTTGGGCACCCACGATGAGACGGGCCTTTGAAATGCTCATGATCAGCCGGATGGCGTCAAACGGTTCGTGGGAAAAATCAATCAGGATGTCGAATTCCTTTTCAGCGAATTCCCTGGTCAAGGGTTTATCGATGCGGCCGTACCAGTTCAGGTCTTTGTCGCAGAAAAAGTCGGCGGTAAACTGGGGAAGGCAGTAGAACGGAACCTCTTTGTCGTGGATATACCCCATCAGCCACACGGCACGATTGGCATTCTGAAGGTGGGAAAAAACGGCATAAATCTCCTTGTAAGTATCTTCAGTTGTGATATTACAAATCAAACCTACCGTTTTTGCCTTCTGCAAAGAGACGATATTAATATCCCTAACAGGCTTATTGTCAGCAATATATTTCTTGATAAAATGTCTCTTTATAAAGTTCATCACCCCAAAATGCGTGAAACAAATTTAAATGTGCAAAAGTAATCAAAAATTTGTAATTAATGCAGAAAAAAGCAATAAAAAAAGCCCTTCAGAAAAAGGGCTTTGGTAGCGCATAAGGGAGTCGAACCCTTGATATTCAGACTGAGAATCTGACGTCCTGGACCACTAGACGAATGCGCCGTGAAATCGGGTGCAAAAATACATCTTTTTTTGATACAAACAACAGTCGTAAGAAAAAAATTGACGGATGGCGGGGAAATGCCCCTTCGTATCTACAGTCTGCCGTCTATTTGGGTTTTGTCGAGAATGCCCTTCACATCGTAAACCACACCCTTTTCGTTTGCAAGGAATTTTCTGGTATTCAAAACTTTGAATTGATTGTGCGCG
>JAEEGG010000786.1_pt1 | contig 92912 bp, 75 predicted proteins | sample 9134161 | NCBI WGS metagenome assembly JAEEGG01 (sample SAMN16246543, study PRJNA631951) | gut metagenome | biome: gut microbiome; feature: rumen; material: CR-attached | host: Bos | place: Iran: Karaj | collected 2018-10
CGTGAGGTCGGCAACTTCCCTTGTTCAACGAGTTTATAGACATACTGACGGGTACAGCCTAAAAGTAAACTCTCGACACCCTTTGTCAACTTTCGCCACGCTATAACTATCCTCAAAATAGGTTCAGGATTCTGTCAACTCTTGTATTCCTTTGGCAACCATTGTCAACTATGTCCACGATGTGCAAAAATAAAGCCTCGTAAATTCCCTGCGGTAGAAATACGTCGCAAATTTATAGGAATTTTCCGAAGCAACCAAAAACAGTCATCAAAGTGTTAAAAATAGAATATTGCTGATAATCAATAATTTAAAAATGGCTATTCTTAGTTATTCATGGTTGTTCTTGACTGTCTAAATACAGTTATTGAAAGCATCTCTGCCAATGCTCGTTACGCTGTTGGGAATAGTGATGGAGGTTAAGCCGCTGCACTCACAAAAAGCCCTCTCGCCAATAGATGTCACCCTTCGAGTTATGGACATTTGTGTGACTTCTTCTAGAATCACTACATCTCCTTGGTAGGCAGAACTGTTATCAAAATAATCTAAATATGTTACTTCCAATTCATTACCATTATTAATGTAGTTATAATAGATAGTCTTACCATCGGCATTCTCCACAGCAATGTCGTAGGCTAAAACATTGACACTCGCGACCATAGGTAGCAACATTGTCACGAGTAATAGTAGTTGTTTCTTCATCACTATTTGTTTTAAATTAATAAATCTCTCTTCGTCCATAGCCACACCTATGGCTCAGATGCTGTTGACGTCGACATAGCCGTGCATGACGGCATAGATGGTGAGGGCTGACACGGACTTGATGGCGAGCTTGTCCATGATGTTCTTGCGATGGGTGATGACCGTGGAGAGGCTGATGTTAAGGCGGTCGGCAATCTCCTTGTTGATAAGCCCCTGTACGATGAGCGTCATCACTTCAATCTCACGTGCGGAAAGGGGTGATGGCTGTTGGGTGACAGGCAGGTTTCGGCCGCCGTGGTGGGCGTGCTGTTCGAGCTGTAGCAGCTGTAGGATGAGCTGGCGTTCGGGGAGGGTGATGTTGATGGTGTGGAAGGGGGGACAGTCACCATGTGTCACAAGGATGATGGTCTTGCGCTGGCGCTGTTCGAAGAAGGGACGGTCGGCCAGCAGGATGTCCCTCGATACAAAATAATGGAAATAGCTGTCGGCATGGTTTGCCGACAACTCTGTTACAGTTCCATAGACATCGACTGTCATGAATGGCATGACGGTCTGCAGAATCTGTTGTAATCCTAACGCGGCCAGGGTATTGCCATCGATGATGGCTACCCGTGGCCTGTCGGAAGTCGTCATGGGCGATTAGTGGATTTCGAACAGATTGAAGAAGCCTGTCATCATGAACACTTTCTTGATTTCGTCGTTGATGTTCTCGATGATGACTTTGCCGCCCTTTGCTGCGGCTTCCTTACGGACGGTGAGGAAGAGACGCAGACCAGAGCTGCTGATGTATTCCAAGTCTTTGCAGTCGAGGGTGATGACCTTCTCGGCATTTTCAAGCAATGGAACAATCTCCTGCTGTGCCTTGACGGCGGCAGGGGTGTCGAGACGGCCGCTTACTGTGGCCGTTACGGCAGTGTTGATTTCTTTAATTTCGAATGTCATATTGTCAATTATCAATTATCAATTATCAATTGTCAATTATCAATTATCAATTGTCAATTATCAATTATTACTTAACCAGAGCCTTACGGGCAGCGGCAATCTGATCCTTAGCCTCGTTCAGCTGAGTCTTCAGCTCGGCAAGGGTGGTGGCGTTGAGAACTTCCAGGGGAGCAAGGGCCTTGGCAACGGGCTCGATTTCAGAGTCGTAGTCAGACAGACGGTTGACGGCGTCGAGGATGAGCACAATGCGGTAGCTGATCTTGTCGGCAGCCTCGTCGTTGAAGTTGCTCAGGAACTTGTCGGCGTTCTGGTTGATGATGTAGAGCTGCTCGATGAGGGCGGCTGAGGCAATCTGCCAGAAGTAGTTGATGCGGCCGTTCTCTTCCATAGCCTTGTAGAGGGTCTCAGAGGTCTCGAAGAGGGTGTTGGTGTCCTCGATGGCCTTGAACGAAGGATCGTTGATGTCGGCAGCGAGTTTGCTGATGGCCTTGTCGTAGTCGTCGGTAGGCATCTCATAGAGACTGGCAATCTTGCGGTCGACGTTCAGGGCGCTCAGGATGCGGTACTTCTCGGCCAGTGTGGCAGCCTCGTCGGCAGCGCTGGCGGCAATGAGGTAGTCGGGCTTCACCTGCTTCTCTTCCTTGGTGAGCTGGATGCCATCATCACCTTCTGTGAGGAAGGGGAGCTGCTTGAGGGTGCTGATTTCAGCTGCGATGCTGTCGAAGTGCATCTTGATGCTGGCCTCAATCTGCTGCTGTTCAAAACTCTTCAAACTGTCGGCGTTCTCCTCGGTCTGTGCACTCTTTTTACCTCCGCATGCTGCGAAAACGATTGCTGCGAAAGCAATAGCTAAAACTGATAACTTTTTCATTTCTTTTTGTTTTTTAATTTGTTATTACTTTGTATTGTTTAATGTTTAATCTTTTCTGATTACTCTTTCTTGATGATTCTGTTGATGACGTTATATATTAATAATAGTATGACAATAATACTCATGAGCAGCAGCACGGCCATGTTGAACCATAGCGTCTTGATGTGCCAGGAACCGATGATTTTCTCGCTGCTATAGAACGGAGCGCGGCCACAATGGCTCTGCGGGGTGAGGAAGATGATGCCGGTGCGCGGCACGACATAGTTGTCGATGACGTCGAGTGTGCGCTGCTGGTCGGCGCCGATGACGCAGTCTTCGAGCTTCAGGTTGTAGTTGTCGCGCTTCAGGTCCTGCACGCCCTCACGTCCTATCGTGTGAAGCAGGCTGGCCATGCGCTTGTCGCCCTGAAGCGTCAGCTTGTTGCTGAGTTGGGAGAGGTGCTTCTCGGCCTCATGCATATAGGCATAGAGCGACTCGTAAGACTCGTCGCCGTTGTAGGGTTTCATGCCACAGTAGGCGGTAACCAGCGGCAGGTTGGTGCGGATGACCTCTATGTGCTTGGGGTCGACTTTCAGTTTGCGGATGTATTCGCTCTTCATGGTCTCCAGCTGCGACTGCAGTTCGTAGAGCAGGCCCATGTTGTAATACTGTGTCTCGTACTTCTCCTTGTCGATGTCGAAGAAGTGAGCCTCGTACTCATTGTCGGTGAACGACGTGACGGCCAGGGCTTCGTACGACCAGCGCGATGGGATGAGGTCGCCGATTACCGGCACGTTGCCCGTGGTGCTCTTCGGCGTCAGGTCTGAGAAGCTCACGACGAGTCCGCAGAGCAGTATCTGTGGTATGAGCAGCATCGGAATGCTGATGTAGATGGCCACGACGGAGTTGAGGCATTGTGACAGCAGGAGTCCCGTGAGACTGGCCAGCATGGCTGTGGCAAAGAGTATGAGCCACCAAGTCCAGAACAGTCCGTGCAGACCCATGATGGTGTTGCCCACGAGGATGAACAGGAGTGTCTGAATCAGCGAGATGCCGACCATATAGATGATTTTCGACCAGATATAGCTGCCATACGACAGGTTGAGGAATCGTTCACGCTTGAGCAAGGCACGGTCCTTGATAATCTCTTCGGCAGAGCCGCTCATGCCCGTGAACGTTGCCACGATGACGGCCATGAAGAAATAGCTGACCAGATTCTTGTTGTTCATGACCGTATAGCCCTCGGGTGGTGCAAAGCGCGTCAGGAAAGAGCAGATGACGGCCAGTACGGGAGCCTCCAGCAGGGTGATGGTCAGGTACTGTACGTTGGTGACCTTGGTCATGATATTGCGGTGCAGGAAGATGGCAAACTGCTTCAAGGCGCCAGGTTTCTTCTGGTCGGAAGCAGGAACGTCGGTGACGACGGCTTCCTTGCTGTCCTCGCCGCTTTCCTCACGATGCTTCAGGTAGAGTTCGTGCCAGTCCTGCGGCGACATCTTTCGTTCGTCGGAAGGTTCACCGGTATTGCTGATGGCCTTCTCGTCGATGATGTTGAGGACGATTTCAGGGTTCACGTTACCACATGTGGGACAAGCGCTGGTGTCGGCGTCGGCATAGTTGGCAGCCTCCTTGAAATAGGTGATGGCGTCGATGGGATTGCCGTCAAACACAGGATAGCCGCCGCGGTCGAGCAGCCACAGACGGTCGAACAGCTTATAGACGTCGCTCGACGGCTGGTGGATGTTGACGACGATGAGCTTGCCCTTCAGCGTCTGTTCCTTCAGCAGCAGGATGACCTTCTCGGTATCGGCTGACGACAGGCCTGACGTAGGCTCGTCGAGGAACAGCACGGCGGGTTCGCGGATGAGCTCCAGGGCGATGTTCAGACGCTTGCGCTGACCGCCGGAGATGTATTTGTTGATGGCTGAGCCGACCTTCAGGTCCTTTGTGGCATCAAGTCCCAGGTCCTTCAGGGTCTTCATGACGCGGCGGTCAATCTCGGCATCTGACAGACCGTCGAAGCACAGCTTGGCCGTAAACCACAGGTTCTGATAGACGGTGAGCTCCTCGATGAGCAGGTCGTCCTGCGGCACGTAGCCGATGAGGTTCTTGGCATCTGGCTCGGCAATGTCGTGACCGTTGATGGTGATGGTGCCTTCCTGTGGCTTCAACGAACCGTTGAGCAGGGAGAGCAGGGTCGTCTTGCCCGTGCCGGAACCGCCCATGATGGCCAGTAGCTCACCATTATGCAGGGTGAAGCTGAGGTCGTGCATGCCGTTGTCGCTGCCCGGGAACCGGAAATTGACGTTATGGCCGCGGAACTCTACAGCCTGGGTCCGCTCGTCGTCCTTGTTATAGGAACTGATGATGGACGAATAGTAGACAGGATGGCCGGCGGCATTCTTCAGCACGCTACTCTGCTGCCACACCTGATAAGTGCCTGAGAGTACGGGAACGTCGTTGAGACGCACCGTGTCATCGCCCAGATAGGTGAAGATGAGCAGGTTGGTTGAGGGGTCGAGGAGCGTCTTCAGCGTACCGTCGAAGCCCTTGATATGGTGCAGACGGACGTGCTCAGACTCGCGGTTGTTGACGAAGTCGGTGAAGTCGCGGTACTGCTCCACGGAAATGTGGAACTGGCTCGCCATCGTGTCGAACATGCTGAGGGCGCTTAGGCCATCGTCGCTACAGAACTCCATGAGACGCAGCAGCAACAGGGCCTCGTCGCTGGTGCGTATCTTGCCGTGCAGCGTAGAGCAGATGCCCTTGACCGTCGCCTCGCTATCGAGCTCGTCGGTCATCTCGTAGGCCATGCGCATGTCGCTGTATAGGTCGAGATAGAGGTCGATGTTTCGAATACCAAAATGGCGACGCAAATAACTCACGAGCATTTCCTTGGCTCGTGTCTCGTCTACTTGCTCTTCCTTGCCGAACAGGGCAAACAGACTGATGAAACTCGATAATATGACGTCTGTCATTTCTTATTTAGACTTGCAAATATACTAAAAACCTGAGAGACCATCCCATCGTGGCAGTTAAAAAACATTAAATGTGGTCAAACTAGCTTCTTACGCAGCGTCAGAACGTTCTTTCCATTCGTTCGCTCGTAGTTAATACTGTCCATAATCTGACGTACAAGATGAATGCCAAGACCGCCTATCGGACGCTCTTCGGCACTCAAAGTGGTGTCGGCATCTTCCTTCGCCGTCGGGTCGAAAGGAGTGCCGTTGTCGCTGATGATGAACTTCAGACGTTCTTCATTGGCCTGGGCCTCGATGGTAACGGTGCCCTGGGTGCCGGCAGGGTAGGCATAGGTCATGACATTCACCACAGCCTCCTCAAGAGCGAGGTTCAGACTCATGGTGACTGACATGTCGAAACCGATAGCTTCGCAAACCTCGTCGACAAAGTCGGCCAGTTGGGGTACCTGTTCCACGTCGTTTGGCAGCGTGATGCTGCGTTGCAGACGGACTTCAAGCTGCTGCTTGGTGTACTGGATGGCCAGCATGGTGAGGTCGTCGCTCTGTTCGGCGATGCCCACGAAGGCATCCACAGCCTGCTTCATGTGACTTATCAACTGCTGGGGTTGACGCTGGCTGTTGCTGGCTACGTTGATGATACCCTGTTCATTGAACTGCTCGTGGTTGATGTTCTCAGCCTCGGTCAGTCCGTCGGTATAGAGTAGGATGGTGGTTCCTGGGTCGATGACGGTATCCTGAGGAGTGAATCGCCAGTCCCTCTGGACACCGATGGGCACGTTGGGGTCGCATGGCAGCAGACCGATACCTTGATCGCCGATGAGCACCGGAGAATTGTGGCCGGCATTGCTGTAGCGGAACTTGCCTGTCGGCAGGTCGAGAACACCGATGAAAAGCGTGGCAAACATGACTGAATCGTTGTCTTCGACCATTGTGCCGTTGATGTTGGTGACAATCTTTGCCGGATTGCTCTCGTGGGCAGAAATGGTGCGGAACAAGGCACGTGTGACGGCCATGACCAATGCCGCAGGCACACCCTTTCCGCTGACGTCGCCGATGCAGAAGAAGAGTTTCTCATCGCGGATGAAGAAGTCGTACAAGTCGCCGCCGACTTCCCTGGCGGGAGTCAGCTGGGCGTAGATGTCAATATCATTACGGTCGGGGAATGGTGGGAAGACCTCAGGCAACATGGACATTTGGATATTACGGGCAATCTGCAGCTCGCTCTCCATGCGACCTTTCTCCTCGTTGATGATTCTCGTCTCTTCTATCTGGTTGATGAGCGACAGTTGCATGGTCTCGAACGACTTGCGCAAGCGTAGCATCTCGTCCTCGGTTTTGATTTCAGGCAGTTCGGCACGGAAATTACCCTTCGCAATCTCATCGGCAGAGTCGGCAAAGCGGCGTATCGGCTTGGTGACATGACGAATGCTGTTGCGACATACCAAGAGCACAATGATGATACCGATAATGAGGACGACGAGCATGCCAGTAATAAGGACGTTAACGGGATGGATGATAGCCCTTAGTGGTACGACGACGGCCATTACCCAGTCGGTACGCTTGATGTTGGCGGAAAAAATAAAGAAAATCTTGCCGTTCTTATGGAAATATAAGTGAATGCCGCGCTCTTCCTCGTTGAGAATCTTTTGGATGACTGTGGAGTCGGTGAGTGAGCCGTCCCCGTATTGCCTGTTGAAGTCAATCAGGTTCTCGGTGAGGACCATTGAACTGTCGGGGTGGGCTACGAAGGTGCCTTGTTGGGTGACAATAAAACTGAACGCACGAGTGGCAGAGTCATTGCTAAAGAACAACTCCGTGTTATCGTTCAAGTCGTTGTCCTGATCCTGGCAGACGTCGGCCAGCCAGTCAAGGGCGATGTCGGCAGTCTGAATGGCATATACCTCACCATTGTTGTTGGTCAGCGGCAACGAAAAGGTAATCATTGGAATCTCAGCACCACCCTTGTCCAAGTAGGGTTCGCTCCAGACGGCTTTGCCTAATTCGAGCGGAACGGTATACCACTCCTGATGCAGGTAGTCGTAAGCTTCCGTATTCAATTGCTTGGTATGGATGCCCAGGCTATCGCGGTAAGCGTAAGGCGAAAAAGGTTCCCCCTTCCTGGGTTCGTAGGCGGGATTGTAGGCCACGGCAGCACCGACAATCGTAGGATTCAGCTGTAGCAGGTGTTCTACGGCATAATACTGGCGCTGGTTGTTGTTGATGTTCTCTTCTACCTCAGGAACATTGTTCGTCAGGGCAACTTCCACATTCGAGAAGATGTTGTTGATTTTCTCGTTGGAAACGTTCACTTGTGCATAGTACAGCGCTGACATCAGTACGCTGCCGGCCAGCCATAAGATGATGAAGAAAAAGAGGGAAATCAGCGTAAAGACAAGCGTTGAAGCCCCCACTACGCGCCAGGTTAACCTGTTGGCAATGGAGTGCGAACGCTTGAATATGCGAGGTATTTTCATGAGTTCTTAGTTTAATAACCGTGCAAAGATACAAAAAAATAGTTTATTGCTTACAGTTCATAGTTCATAGTTGTAGCCGTTTAACATCTTTTACCATTACAAACTATAAAAACTGTGAACTATGAACTGTGAACTATGAACTTTTTATTACCTTTGCAGCCGTTTTTTTACCGTTTGATACAAGTATGAATAGAATATATATCGTCTTAATAGGGCTTTGCATGGCTATCGGCACAGTCTCGGCAGAAGAGCATACACGCTTTGCCGACCTGCCCCTGAGTCTGTCGCCTGACGAGATGGCCGACAAACTGGAGGAACATGGCATGCATCGCATGATGGGCGTGGAGACACCCTATACCTTCCGCTTCTCAGGACGTATTGCAGGACTGTCGGTGTTCCTGGATGTCAACTTCTCGAAAGATACCACACATATCAACCACATGATGCTGACTACCCGCCAACAGCAGGGGCGCAGCCTGCGTGACGACTATTCGGCACTCATGCAATGGATGCGCAAACACTACGGTGCACCGGCCTGGGAGTCTTTTGTGCGCGGTCATGCTTTTGCCCGCTGGTATGTCGACTTTGACCACGACATCGTGATGATTGCTACGGCGAAATCTGCCGTGGAGGTGTGGTTCTATGAGAATCACGACCGTCGACATTACGACTATTATGCCATCCTGAAGTATTGTGAGCGCAATCCTGTCGAAAATGTACCCCATAGGACAGCCCGCGAGAGTGTCACATGGAAGAGTGTGTCGACAGATTCCACGTCAAAAACACGTGCCTCGAAGGCATCAAAGCATTCGAGGCATGGGAAGGGTGCCAAGCGTGGCAAGGCCGCCAGGCGCGGTAAAGGCAAAGCTGTGAAACGGACGAAAGCGTCGAAATCAGCTAAGAAACGCCGTAAACGGTAAATTACTCAACTGTCGACATGAAGGGTAGGGTAGATGCCTGTTCCAAGATGTGTTTAGCCAGCAAGGTGTTGTCTTCGGAAGGTCCGTTCATCATGTTATAGAACAGCTTCAAACCCATCAGTCCGCCACCTTTCTTCAAGATGTGTACCAGACAAAGGTTCTGTATTCCGACATTTTCGGCCACGATGTCGAGGTCGGTCACAGCCAGCTGCGATAAGGCCAGCTGGTAGGCGTCGTCCTTGTTTTCGTCGATGAAGCGCTGAACGTCGCCCAACGTCTGGAAGCCAAACAGTTCCATCGCTTTCAGATAGCTCATGAGTGGTGTCGGGAAGATTTCTGCCTGATTGGCTGCGGCAATGTGCTTGTTCAGACGGGCAAAGGGGTGTAACTCCAGATAGCTGCGGAAGGAGTCGGTAGACAGCATGACCTCGTCGAGCTGACCAGACTGCACCAGCGACTGCACCTGACGACGGTATTCGGACATCGTGGTACGCAGACGGCTGAACTCATCGTCAGCCAGTTCCAGCATACCGGCCAGACGACTGAACTGACGACGGTATTCGGGGGGTAGCTTTACCTTGCCCTTATAACCAATGTCGTGCTCAATAGCCGACCATACATGTTGCAGGGCGGTACGCATCTGAATCTCAAAGGGAATGCCAGTCACGGCTTCCTGACCGTCGGCCGTAACACTTTTACGCTTTAGCTGACAAATATAGTGAAGCGAATTGTAGCCGAAACTGTTCAGTTCGTGCAGCTTTCGCTTGTCGACGGAGTTCGACCAGTCGACCGTAAACAGGTTCTTGACGATAGCTGCCACCTTGTCGACATCATCGGTGTAGAAGGTGATGATACGTAGTCCAACAAGGTCTGTTACATCGTTGATACTCTGATATTTATTACCCTTTCGTTCTAGTTTGCCTGCTAATGAATTCTCTTCCTTGACGCGATACTCCAAGGCATTGAGTTCAATGCCCTGTTCGCGGAGTGCGCGACTAAGCAATTCGTTGGCTTGTTGCGCAAGCAGTCGGAGCTTGGGCAACTGCTCACGGTATTCAGCCATCAGCATCTCGCCGTGGGCATCGAGAGTAATCGTCTTCTTTGACTCCATGATCTTTTCTTACTTTTTTACCTTCTTACCTTCTTACGATAGGAATCCTAATAATGCTCCCGCTGCGACGGCAGAACCGATAACGCCGGCCACATTCGGACCCATAGCGTGCATGAGTAGGAAGTTGTGACGGTCGTATTCCAGTCCGAGGTTGTTCGAGATACGTGCTGCCATGGGAACAGCCGATACACCGGCATTACCAATAAGTGGATTCAGTTTCTTGTCCTTCGGCAGGAACAAGTTCATCAGTTTCACGAAGCAGACGCCGCTCATGGTGGCGATGATGAAGGCTCCGGCACCAATGGCGAAGATGTAGATGGTGTTGATGGTCAGGAACTCAGAGGCCTGTGTCGAGCAGCCTACGGTAAGTCCCAACAGCATCACCACGATATCGTTCAGGGCAGCACCGGCGGTCTTGGCCAGACGGGTGGTCTTGCCGCTCTCTTTCAGTAGGTTACCGAAGAACAGCATACCCAGCAGGGGCAGACCGGAAGGAACGATGAATGTCGTGAGCAACAGACCCACGATGGGGAACAGGATGCGCTCTGTCTGACTGACTTCGCGAGCGGGCTTCATCTTGATGACGCGCTCTTTCTTGGTGGTCAGCAAACGCATCAAAGGAGGCTGAATCAGCGGCACGAGGGCCATATACGAATAGGCACATACGGCAATGGCTCCCATGAGGTTCGGTGACAGCTTGGAGCTGAGGAAGATGGCCGTAGGACCGTCGGCACCACCGATGATGGCAATACCTGCAGCCTGGTTGGGTTCAAAGCCCAAAGCCAGTGCAAACATATAGGCGCCGAAGATTCCAAACTGGGCGGCAGCACCGATGAGCATCAGCTTCGGATTGGCCAGCAGGGCCGAGAAGTCGGTCATGGCTCCGATGCCAAGGAAGATGAGCGGCGGATACCATCCCTGTCGCACACCTTGGTAGAAGATGTTCAGTACGGAATTGTCCTCGTAGAGACCTATCTCCAGACCGGCATCGGCACGGAAGGGGATGTTGCCGAGAATGATACCCAGTCCGATGGGTACGAGCAACAGGGGCTCGAAGTCCTTCTTGATGGCTAGCCAGATGAAGAAGGCGCCCACGGCTATCATGATGAGGTTGCCTGCCGTCACATTGGCAAAACCCGTGTAGGTCAGGAACTCATTGAAGTTTTCTATGATAAAATCTGTAAATCCCATAATTGTCAATTATCAATTTTCAATTGTCAATTATCAATTATCAATTACCCAATAGTCAGCATCACGGCACCTTCCATGACGGAGTCGCCCACATTGACGAGAATACTGCTGACGGTACCAGCCTGTTCGGCCTCGATGTTGTTCTGCATCTTCATGGCCTCCAGAACGATGACCACGTCGCCCACATTAACTCTGTCGCCAACCTTCACATTGATGCTGTTGATAGTACCAGGCAGGGGAGCCTTCACGGGAGCACCACTACCGGCAGGAGCAGCAGGCTGCGGCTTTGCGACTGTCTGAACAGGTGCTGCAGCGGGAGCTGCGGGGGCAGGAGCAGCTTCTTCAGCGGCTACAGGAGCCGTTCTCTTGGTTGCGGCCAATGCAGGATGCTTGGCGGCATTGATGGGTTTTTGCATCTCAATCTCGAATGGGATGCCGTTGACATTTACTCTGGCAATCTTGCCTTCTACTTCGGCGATTTCTACCTCGTAATCTACGCCTTGAACTTTATATTGATATGTTTTCATTATTTTACCTTTTTACTTTTTCACCTTTTTACCTTTATTTCAGTTCCGGACCTGTGGGAATGCGTTGACCCATGTGGCTGGTGGGAATTACAGGCTCATGCAGATGGGTCATCTGACTGTATTCGTCGTCCCATCCAGTATCCTTAGGCTTGATGGTGATGACACCCGACTCCACGTCGTGGATGTCGTCTTCATACTGGCGCAGGGCCAGGCCGATGACAGCCATATACACCTCCATGTCGATGCCGCGCTTCTCGAAGCCTTCTTTCAGGATGACTCCCGTCTTATGACCAACTTCCATCGTCTTCTCCACCGTCTTGGTGATGGGCTTGATGGGCTGTTGGTTCACCACCTTCTTGGCAGCATCCATGTGGCGCATCAGCATGCCAAATAGCGTGAAGGTTATCCAGAGCAGGGCCAGACAGAAGAACACGATACCCATCGCCATCACGGCCATGCCGAAGCCGTGGGGGTCTTCGCGCTTGAACTTGTCGATTTTCGACTCGCTGACGGTGGTGACGTTCTGTGTGCCTGGTGTCACACGGTCGGCACTCTTCACTTCCCAATCCTTGGCATTACCGTTGTTGGCAACGCGGGCATACGACTGGTCTGCCTTCAGAACAGGCACCGTGACGGAGTCGATGAGCTGTGTGGCATTACCGTTGTAAAGTCCCAACCATACGGGTTGGTCAGCAACAACGGGCAGGGAGAGGTGCAGCGCGCCTTTTGCTGGCGTGCTATTGCATTGGAACACAATAAGTTGGCGTCCGCTAAGATTGGTGCGCTCGTCGCCATTGGGAATCTGGCTCATGCGTTTCACCCTTTCCGGGACGCTCATGTTTTTGTCGAGTACGGAGCGGTCGGTGGTCAGGTACATGCCACGGATATTGTACGTCGAGTGCGAGATGTTGGCTATCTCCACCCATACGTTGCGTTCCCCGTATTCGTCAATCAGGCTTGTCTCGTTACAGGTCATCACCTCGTTCAGTTTGATACTGGCATCCATCTGAGCCATCATCGGGAGCGAGGCAAAAGCAAGGAGAGCACCTATGAATCCGAATCTTTTCATTATTAATAATTTTACGTGTATTTATTTATCTTTGTGCCTTTTATGTTATGTTAAGACCTATCCGCAGAAGAACAGCACCACAATCTGTGCCGTGAAGATTCTGAGGAACATGGACAGCGGGTAGACCGTTGAGTAACCCAATGCGGGAGCCTCCCTCGAACAGATGCTGTTGGCGTAGGCCAAGGCAGGAGGATCAGTATAGGTACCGGCAATCATACCTGCGATGAGGAAGTAGTTGAACTTATACCTCAGACGCGCTATCGGTCCCACAATCAGGATGGGGATGATGGTGATGAGGAAACCCGTCAGCACATAGAGCAGGCCGTCTCCGTCGATGACGGTCTCAAAGAATCCTGCTCCAGCCTTGATGCCTACTGAGGCCAGGAAGAGTACCAGTCCAATCTCACGCAGCATCATGTTGGCGCTGGTTGTGGTATAGGTTACAAGATGGATCTTGTAGCCGTAGCGGCCAATCAGAATGGCAATGATAAGCGGACCACCGGCCAGACCGAGCTTGACAGGAACCGGCATGCCGGGAATAGCCAAGGGGAAGGAACCGAAGATGAGTCCCAGGAAGATACCTACGAAGATGGTGGCGATATTGGGGGCATTCAGCTTGTTGCTGGAGTTGCCCATGCGGATTGCGACGCGATTGACAGCTTCCTCAGGACCGACAACACGAATCTTGTCGCCAACCTGAAGTGGCAGTGCGGCAGAGGCAAAGAGGTCGATGCCATGACGGGTCACACGGGTTACGTTCACGCCGTGAACACTGGAGAAATGCATCGAGGCCAGCGTCTTGCCGTTAATCTTCGGATTAGTAATCAGCACGCCTTTTGATATCATAGGTTCAACCTGTTGCTGTTGTTCGAGGTCAATATCGACGACGGGACCAATAAAAGCGATGATAGCCTCATAGTCGGCCTCAGCACAGACTATCAGCATCTTGTCTCCAAGGTGAAGCTGCGTATTCCTGTTGGCAATGGTAATGTCACCGTTATGTTCGATGCGTGAGCACACGAAGTCGCGGTTTAGAAATTCGTGAACCTGAAGGATGGTCTTGCCTTCCAGATATTGGTTGGTGACTTCCACGTGCATCTTGTAGGGCTTTTTGTTGGTCTTTGTCCCCTCCAGTTCTTTCAGCTGTTTCTCCTCATGTTCCAACTTCACCTTGCAGATATACCTTATTAATATAATGGCACCGATGATACCAAGTACACCAAGTGGATAGGCGCAGGCATAGGCCGATGCTATCTGGGGGGCTCCGTTGGGAAATACCGTTGTCAGGGCTTCGTTGGCAGCACCAAGACCTGGCGTGTTGGTGACAGCACCATAGAGTGTACCGACCATCATAGGCAGGTTCATCTTGTTGCTGGTGTCAAAAAAGATGTAGTAGCAGCCGAACATGACCAAGATGTTGAGCAGGATAGCCGTTGCAGCCAGTCCATTGAGCTTAATGCCTTGTGTTCCAAAGCTTTCGAAGAAACCTGGTCCAACCTGCATACCTATCATGAAGACAAACAGAATCAGTCCGAAGTCCTGCACGAACGTCAGTATGGGCGTGGGTGCGGTGAAGCCGATATGACCGGCCAAGATACCTGCAAACAGGACGAAAGTGACGCCCAATGAGACACCGAATACCTTGATTTTCCCAAGATACACGCCTATGGCAATGACCACGGCATAGAGCAGAACGATGTGTGCTACCGAGTCGGGTGTTGTGAATAATTCTTTAAGCCAATGAAATGATTCCATAACATACTATCTCTTTACGGCTTGCAAAATTACTAAATAATTGCTCAACTCAAGCGTTTTTGTGCAACTAATCCATTGTTTTTTACTTTTTTTACGTTTTCCTCCTCTCTTCATTATCTTTAAATTTGTATAAAGATAAAATAATTATTAAAAAGTTCGTTCGTTCGGAAATAAGTTACTATCTTTGCACATTGAAAACGCTAAAACATTACTTATTTAATAATACAAACGTTTTATACTTATGGCAAACAAAGAAAAACTCTTCACCGAGTTTACTGCGCCGACCAAACAAGAGTGGTTGGACAAGATTGAAGTGGACCTGAAAGGGGCCGACTTCCAGAAGCGCCTCGTGTGGAGAACAAACGAAGGTTTTAATGTGCAGCCTTTCTACCGCCTCGAGGACTTGAAGGACTTGAAGACTCCCGACGCTCTGCCGGGTGAGTTCCCGTTCGTTCGTGGTAACAAGAAAGACACTAATGAATGGTACGTTCGTCAGAACGTCGTGGTTGGTGGCGACCCTGTGGCAGCCAACAAAAAGGCACTTGACCTGCTGATGAAGGGTGTGGACAGCATCGGCTTCAAGCTGGGTCACGATGAGGTGAGCGCCGAGTACATCGACGCGCTGCTCAAAGACATCCGCCTCGACATCGTGGAGGTGAGCTATCGCGCCTGTCTACGCCACGCCCTCGAGCTGGCCGACCTGCTCGTGGCCTATTTCGAGAAGCAAGGCTACGATAAGGAGAAGATTGTCGGCGGTGTGGGCTTCGACCCCATCGAGCGCATGCTGATGAAGGGCAAGGACTCTACGTTCCTGCTGCCCGACATGCCGAAGCTCGTCGAGAAACTGAAGGACTATCCCAACCTGCGCTGCGTCATGGTACACAGCGACCTGCTGAACAACAGCGGTGCTTACATCGTACAGGAGCTGGGCTACGCCCTGGCCTGGGGTAACGAGTACCTGCAGCAGATGGTTGATGCCGGTGTCGATGTGGACCTTGCTGCCAAGAAAATCAAGTTCTACATGGGTATCTCCGAGAACTACTTCATGGAAATAGCCAAGTTCCGCGCCGCCCGTCTGCTTTGGGCTCAGATTGTGAAGCAGTATGAGCCGAAGTGCGACTGCTCATGCAAGATGGTTATCAATGCCTCGACGTCAACGTATAACCAGACAGTGTTCGACTCCTACGTCAACCTGCTCCGTTCGCAGACCGAGGCCATGAGTGCAGCCCTCGGTGGCGTTCACTCGCTGGTGGTCACACCGTTCGACGCGCCTTACGAGAAGCCGACGGACTTCAGCGAGCGTATCGCCCGCAACCAGCAGCTCATCATCAAGGAGGAGAGCCACTTCGACCGTATCGTCGACCCAGGTGCAGGTTCGTACTATATCGAACACCTCACCGACGCTCTGGCTCAGGAGGCTTGGAAGCTGTTCCTGAAAGTGGAGGAAGAGGGTGGTTTCCTGGAGGCTGTCAAGAAGGGTACCATTCAGGAGGACATCAACGCCACGAATGTCAAGCGCCACGGCGACGCCGCCAAGCGTAAGGAGTTCCTGCTTGGTACTAACCAGTTCCCCAATTTCACTGAGAAGAGCGAGGGCAAGGAGCCGTTGGTAAGTTGCGACTGTGTTGCAACCCACGCCGGCGATGCTGACGTCCCTGCCCTGAAGACCAGCCGTCTGGCCTCTGACTTTGAAACCCTGCGCCTCACCACCGAGAAGGCCAAGAAGGTGCCTGTCGCCTTCATGCTGACTATCGGTAATTTGGCTATGCGTCAGGCCCGTGCACAGTTCTCGTGCAACTTCCTTGCCTGCGCTGGCTACAAGGTCATCGACAACCTCGGCTTCAAGACCGTCGAGGAAGGTGTAGACGCTGCTTTGGAGGCTAAGGCCGACATCGTAGTCATCTGCTCCAGCGACGATGAGTATGCAGAGTATGCTATTCCTGCTTTCAAGTATCTGAACGGTCGTGCCATGTTCGTTGTGGCTGGTGCTCCCGCCTGTATGGAAGACCTGAAGGCTGCCGGCATTGAGAACTACATCCACGTGAAGTGCAACGTGCTCGAGACTTTGAAAGAATATAATCAGAAACTTGGTATTTAAAGAATAGGAGACTTGAATTATGCGTAAACAGTTTAAAGATATTGATATCTATGCAGGCATCAAGGCTCAGGATGGTGCCAAGTGGATTAAAGACAATGGAATCGTAGAGAACTGGAAGACCCCCGAGCACATTGAGGTGCGTCCGGTGTATACGAAAGAAGACCTCGAAGGTATGGAGCATCTCGACTTTACGGCCGGTATTCCTCCCTATTTGCGTGGTCCGTACAGTATGATGTATCCGTTCCGCCCGTGGACTATCCGTCAGTATGCCGGATTCTCTACCGCCGAGGAGTCGAATGCTTTCTATCGTCGTAATCTGGCTTCTGGTCAGAAAGGTCTTTCTGTGGCTTTCGACCTGCCTACTCACCGTGGTTACGACCCCGATAATGCCCGTGTTGTGGGTGATGTGGGTAAGGCCGGTGTAAGTATCTGTAACGAGGAGAACATGAAGGTGCTCTTCTCTGGTATCCCCTTGAACAAGATGTCTGTGTCAATGACCATGAATGGTGCTGTGCTGCCTATCCTGGCATTCTACATCGTGGCAGGTCTGGAGCAGGGTGCACAGCTCGAAGAGATGGCAGGTACTATCCAGAACGACATTCTGAAGGAGTTCATGGTGCGTAACACCTATATCTATCCGCCCGCATTCTCGATGAAGATTATCGCCGACATCTTCGAATACACCTCGCAGAAGATGCCTAAGTTCAACAGCATTTCTATCTCGGGTTATCACATGCAGGAGGCTGGTGCTACTGCCGACATCGAGTTGGCTTACACTCTGGCCGACGGTATGGACTACCTGCGTACTGGTGTCAACGCCGGTATCGACGTCGATGCCTTCGCACCGCGTCTCAGCTTCTTCTGGGCTATCGGTATGAACCACTTCATGGAGATTGCCAAGATGCGTGCAGGTCGTCTGCTGTGGGCAAAGATTGTGAAGAGCTTCGGTGCCAAGAACCCGAAGTCACTTGCACTCCGTACTCACTCTCAGACCTCTGGTTGGTCGCTCACCGAGCAGGATCCCTTCAATAACGTGGGTCGTACCTGCATCGAGGCTATGGCTGCTGTGCTGGGTCACACCCAGTCGCTCCACACCAACGCCCTCGACGAGGCCATCGCCCTGCCGACTGACTTCTCCGCTCGTATCGCCCGTAACACGCAGATCTACATCCAGAACGAGACCAAGGTCTGCAAGCAGATTGACCCATGGGCAGGTTCTTACTACGTAGAAACTCTGACCAACGAATTGGTTCATAAGGCTTGGGAGCACATCCAGGAGATTGAGAAGCTCGGCGGTATGGCCAAGGCTATCGAGACCGGTCTGCCCAAGATGCGTATCGAGGAGGCCGCTGCACGTACTCAGGCTCGTATCGACTCTGGCGTACAGACCATCGTCGGCACGAACAAGTATCGTTTGGATCATGAGGATCCTATCGACATCCTCGAGGTCGACAATACCGCTGTGCGCAAGCAGCAGGAGGAGAGCCTCAAGCAGGTACGCTCCACCCGTGACGAGGCCGCTTGTCAGGCAGCTCTCAAGGCTATCACCGACTGCGTCCGCGACTTCAACGAAGGCCGTAAGAGCGAGAACAACCTGCTCGATCTGGCTGTCAAGGCAGCCCAGCTTCGTTGTACCCTCGGTGAGATTTCAGATGCCTGCGAGGAAATCGTGGGTCGTTACAAAGCAGTAATCAGAACAATTTCAGGCGTGTATAGTTCAGAATCAAAGAATGATAGCGACTTCGAGTTGGCTTGTAAGCTGACCGACGAGTTCGCAGAGAAGGAAGGTCGCCGTCCCCGTATCTTCATCGCCAAGATGGGTCAGGATGGTCACGACCGTGGTGCTAAGGTAGTGGCAACGGGTTATGCCGACTGTGGCTTCGACGTCGATATGGGACCGCTGTTCCAGACACCTGCCGAGGCTGCCCGCGAGGCCGTCGAGAACGACGTTCACGTGGTCGGTGCATCTTCGCTGGCCGCTGGTCATAAGACGCTCATCCCACAGCTCATCGAAGAGCTGAAGAAGCTGGGTCGTGAGGATATTATGGTCATCGCCGGTGGCGTTATTCCCGCCCAGGACTACGACTTCCTCTACAAGGCCGGTGTCGCAGCCGTCTTCGGTCCTGGCACCAGCGTAGCGAAAGCCGCTGTCGAGATGATGAAAATTCTGCTTGATAAAGAGTAAGTTCCTTTTGGCCCCTCTGTTAGAGGGTGTGGACTGAAAGCTATTAAGAAGGCACTTCCTAAAGCGGGAAGTGCCTTCTTGTATTTCGTAAGTTTCTGATAAATGATTACTTAATCACTCTTTTAACACCATTATAAATATCATTTAGAACTCCACGATGACCTTGCCATTGATTTGGCGGCCGGTGAGGTAGTTGGGAACGGCATACTGATGGTTGGTGACGTCGGTAACCCAATAGTAGCTGTTGACATTGGAGATGCCGAAGATGTTGAGACCGTCAATGCCGAGCCATACACGGGGATGCTTCAGCGACGGGTGGCCGTCGGTCTTGCCGACAGCAAGGAAGCTGAGGCCGATGTCTGCACGCTTGTAGGCAGGGGCACGGAACTGCTGGTACTCCAGACCGCGGTGGGGCGGACCGAAGGGCAGACCGTCGGCAAAGGCGAGTTTGAGGGTCATCTTCCAGCGTTCGGTACCGGGGAAGTAGTCGGTGAAATGCAGATTGACACCCCAGCGCTGGTCGGTAGGCATGGGTACACTGACGCCGTTGATTCGCTGCTTGGTGGACATCAGACTGAGTGTGAGCCACGAGTCTGTGCCTGGCACGAATTCGCCGAAGAGCTTGAGATCGAGACCGAAAGCGTGGCCGTCGGCGACGTTCTCACCGTAGTAGACAACCTTCATGTTCTGCACGTTATAGGGAATGAGGTTATCCATGAGTTTGTAGTAGGCCTCGGCAGAGAAACGGAAGGGACGGTCGGCCATTCGGAACTTATAGTCGAAGGCACCGACGATATGCAGCGAGCGCTGGCTCTTGATGTGGTCGTTCAGCGTGACGACAGTTTGTCCATTGCGGGTCGTAGTGTCGCGCAGCTCCTTGTAGAACGGTGCTTGGTAGTAGAGTCCAGTAGCCAGTCGGAACGTCATGTCCTGATTGCTGGCGGGAATGACGGCCAGCGAGATTCGCGGCGACACGATGGTTTCCTTGTTGAAGCTCCAGTTGGCCATGCGTATGCCGTAGTTCAGCGTCCATAGCGTGGGTTGCTCGTCATCACCCGAACGGAAACGGTAGGTGTCCTGCACGTAGCCTTCGATGCGCTGCGACGACATGTTTTGAATGGAGCGCAGCGAATAGATGAGGTCGAGACGGTCGGCAGAGTGGGGGATGGAGTAACCGCTGGAGTCACGCATCTCGTACTCGCGGGCGTTCTCTTCTATCTTCTCCCACTTCATGGTGACGCCGGCCTCCCAGTCGTGTCGCTGCGTCTTGTGGTTGAACATGAGTTTGGCGCTGGCAACATTGGCCGTCAGATAGTTGCGGGCGTGCTCCATATAGGTGCCGACGCCTAACTGCTCCTGCGACTGAGTATCGTCGAGCCAGTATTGTCCCTGGATGTCGTAGGTTTCCTGCTCCTTGGTATGGAAGGCAGAACCCAGCAGGCGTATCTGGGTGTTGGGCGTCAGGTGACGGGTGATGGATGCCGTGCCGAACAGGGTGCGGAAGATATCGCGCTCCTGACCGTCGAAGTACACCTTGAAAGTTTTCACATTCTGCATGGTGCCGAACGATGTTTCGCGGTCGGAGGGCTTGAAGGTATAGTGGTTCTCGGAGATGTTGCCTATCAGGTCGAGCGACCAGCGTTCGTTGGGTGACCAGGTAATATAGGTCTGGTAGTCGAGGAAGTTCGGACGGTATTCACCTTTGGTTTCCAGTGAACCCAGCAGATAGCGCGTGGTCTTGTAGCGAATGCCGTGACTCATGGTGAACTTGGGCGTTGGTTGCAGGGTATTGGATGACAGCTTTTTGGAACTGGCATAGCCGATGAACACGTTGCCGCCGAGCAGTGATGCATGAGCATTGCCCTCGAAACGGGTGGGCTTGCGGTACAGAATATCGAGGGCACTCGACATCTTATCGCCGTACTTGGCCTCGAAGCCGCCGCTGGAGAAGGCAATCTTCTCGACCATGTCGGAATTGATGACCGAGAGACCTTCCTGCTGACCGCTACGGATAAGCAACGGACGGTATACTTCCACGTGATTGATATAGACGGAGTTCTCGTCGAACGAGCCGCCGCGTACATTATACTGGCTTGATAGTTCGTTGTGCGTCGATACGCCAGCCTGCTGTTGCACCAGTTCCTCGACGGCATTGCCACTGGCCGATGGTGCTGTCTTCAGGTCCTTGGTGTCCAATTCCTGTGTGGCGGTGGTCTGACGGCGGCGCTCGGTGACAACGACCTCGTCCAGTGCTTTCATTGGGTGCAGGGTAATCATCAGCTTCTGGTTGCCCTTGGGATTACGCAGCACACGGGTGCGCGACTGATAGCCTACCATCGAGAATTTCACGACGACAGAGTCGGCCGAGTGTAGCTTCAGCGAGAACTCACCATTCAGGTTGGCCATCGTTACCGCACCCTGTTCCAGACAGGACACGGTAGCCAGCTCAATGGCATTGCCGTCCTCGTCAGAGACCTTGCCGCTGAGCGTAAACTGCTGTGCTGCCGCGGTCAGAGCCGAGAGCAGCACGGTCAGCATCAGTATGATTCTTCTGATGTCCATCGTAATAATAAACGCACGATAGCAGGATTTATTGCCATCGTGCGTGATTTTCCTTCAAAAGTCATCCTTAGAGACTGTTCGCCAAATAGTCAATGATGTCTATGGCAACCTGTTGCTTCGGCTTCTTCTCGAAGTCCAATTGGCCGTTGCGATTGATGATGCTAATCTGGTTTTCGTCAGAACGGAAACAGGTACCTTTGTTTTGTAGCGAGTTCAGGACGATAAAGTCTAAGTTCTTCTTTTCCAGCTTTTTCTGGGCGTTGGCCTGCTCGTCATTCGTCTCAAGGGCAAAGCCTGCCAGCACCTGTCCGTTACGCTTCATCTGTCCCAGTTTGGCAGCAATATCAGGATTGGCCACCAAATGGATGTCGAGGGTGGATGCCTGGGGATCTTCACGCTTGATTTTCTGTTCAGCGACATGTTCCGGACGGTAGTCGGCAACAGCGGCACAAAGGATGGCAGCGTCACACTGGGGGAAGACATTGGTGGTGGCGTCATACATCTCCTGGCAGCTCTCTACGTTGATGCGCTGGATATTTGATGAGCATTGAACGCTGACAGGACCAGCAATGAGCGTCACCTCGGCACCGCGACGGGCACACTCCTCAGCGAGGGCAAAGCCCATCTTGCCGCTGGAGTAGTTGCCGATAAAGCGCACAGGGTCTATCTTCTCGTACGTCGGTCCGGCGGTAATCAGCACCTTCTTGCCTTTCAGTGAAGAACTCTTTTTGCAGTCCGTGCAGTCCGCTGTCGTCCCCTGCTCCAATTCTTTACTCATGAACTCAATAATGCGTTCCGGCTCCTCCATGCGTCCCTTGCCTTCAAGCCCTGAAGCCAGGAATCCGCTCTGCGGTTCGATGATGTAGTTACCGAACGAGCGCAGCCGTTCCATATTCTGCTGGGTGGTGGGATGCTGGTACATGTCAAGATCCATCGCTGGTGCAATGAATACAGGAGCCTTCATGGATAAATATGTGGTTATGAGCATATTATCAGCTACTCCATTAGCCATCTTTCCAAGCGTTGAAGCCGTGCATGGGGCTATCAGCATGGCGTCGGCCCACAGTCCAAGGGCTACGTGCGAGTGCCATGTGCCGTCGCGCTGCGAGAAGAAGTCGCTGATGACGGGCTTCTGTGTCAGTGCCGACAGTGTGATGGGGGTAATAAACTCCTTGCCAGCCGGTGTGATGACCACCTGCACCTCGGCACCCGCCTTGATGAGGCCGCGAATAATCAGGCATGCTTTATAGGCTGCTATCGAGCCCGTAATGCCCAGCACTATCTTTTTTCCTTTCAGCATAACTTGTTCGTTATAATCTTTTCAATCGTGCTGCAAAGGTACGATTTTTTCAGTTCATAGATCATAGTTCACAGTTCGCAGTTATAGCCCTTTAACATCTTTTATTATTCCGCGAATTTGGAGACACATCATCGTGAGGTCATCATTGGGTTCAGCACCATTACGATGCTTTTCGACCTCAGCACTGAGCAATTCTATGACCTGCTGCGCTGAACTGAATGGCGTGTTGCGCAGAATGTCAAGCAGGCGCTCGTCGCTAAACTGCTCATTCTCTTTGTTTTCAGCCTCATTCAGTCCGTCGGTATAAATGAAGAGCGGGCGGCCCTTGATGGTTTCCACTTCTTCATCTATGTATTCCATTCCAGGCATTATACCTATCGGCGCATTGGGAATCATTTCCAAAAACGTGACATCTTTGTCCCCACATCCGATGACGGGTGGATTATGCCCTGCATTACAGAATGTGAGATGTCCCGTGGTGAGGTCTATAAGTCCGAGCCAGAAGGTCACGAACATGTTGGTCTCATTGTCGTTGCCCGATAAGGCATCGTTCATGCGAGTACAGATTTCTGCGGGAGACATCGCCTGTTTGGCCAGCGTGAGGAACAGACGCGTGGCCTGAGCCATAAACAGCGAGGCGGGCACACCCTTGCCGCTGACGTCACCCACGCAGAAATAGAGTTTGTCATCCAGCAGCAGATAGTTATAGAGGTCACCGCCCACCTCCTTGGCAGGTATCATCGAGGCATACATGTCGATTCCCTCAACGTCTGGGAATACGCTCGGCACCATCGACATCTGTATGTTGCGGGCAATGCGCAGCTCACTCTCCATGCGCTCCTTGACCGCCGTGGTCTCCTCTAACTGGTCGTAGGCCACCTTCAATTGCTCGTGAGCCTTTTTCAGTTTCGCTGCCATGCGATTACGCACTATGATATAGATGATAAGGGCAAGGATGAGGGCTGCCATGACAGCCAGTCGGGTCCACCACTGCTGACGCTCCATCTGCTCCTTTTCTGCTGTCATCTCCGCTTCCTTCTGGCGCACGGCTTCCTCCTCGATGGCGTCCTGTCGGCGCTGCTTGGTGATGGCCGAGTCGAGGTGCTGGACTATTTGCATACTTACGGCCCTTGCCGTGTCGACCCGTTCGGCCATCATGTTCACGTAGTATTTCTTCAGCATCCACTCCTGAATGGTTTGCAGTGAATAGTCCACACCGTATTCCTTAATAAGCTTTTCGGTGCTTCTGAGATTGTCGGCAGCATCATTCCACAGACCGGCCTGACGCAGATAGTCGCTGCCAAGTATCAAGCCTTCAGCTGTCAGGGAATAGCTTGTGTCTAAGAAGTCCTCGTATATCTTGGCTGCCTCGGCTTTGCGCCCCACACCCTCGAGGGCCGTAGCACGATAGACATAGTAGCGTGCCCGCTGTTTGTCGGCATATTCGAGACGTGCATCCGGCAGCTTGTCGTAGGCCTCAAGCAGTTTGCCGAAGCGGTCTATCCAGTACATGGCCTTCTTGTAGTCGTGGATTTCCAGGAAGTTGTAGCAGATGTTGATGACGCCGACAAAAGCATCGCGATAGGCTATCGCATTCGGATTCTTCTCCATATTGTCAAGATGGGCTTGATAGGCCTTTTCCAGACTCTTATTGGTCTCTTCCTCGCTCAGACCGAAGCGGCTCTGGCAGCAGCCCTGATAGATGAGCAGGTTGATGTAGTCGCTCGTCATCTTGGCGTCATACTTCTTGAGATGCTCCAGTGCGGGTACAGCTACCTTTAAGCCGGTCTCATACTCACCCCACGTACATTTCAAACCCGTCAGTCGGCTGGCGATGGCGGCATAAACCTCCAAATCCTCAGGAGTCTTTGCATCATCCATGACGGTCATGCCTTTGGTCCAGTATAGTTCGGCCAGACGCTTCTTATGTGCACGGTCGCTGGCATATCCCAGCCAGTAGTAAGCCTTGCCTTCGCTGATACCGCCCGTTTCCTTCAGACTGTCGGCCAGCGTCACTATACGTTGATAGTTCTTCCCTTCATAGGCAGCGTTAATCAGGCTGTCTGCCTCTTGTTGTTGCTTTTTTGTAGCAGGACTGTTGTCACACCCTGTAATTGTCAGCAGCATGCCGACAACCGAAAAAATAGTAATGTGTTTGATATTCATATTAGTAGTAATTCCTTATTTGTCTGCAAAGATACTAATTATTTTGCAATAACATGGAAATTACCCCAACTTTTTGGCAATAAAGTTAAGTATTTGGAATTAAACAGCTACGAGAAAGGCACCAGCCGTTTTTGCCTTTCCATTGCCACCAACCATTAAAATATGGTACACGGCGCCCGCCGTGCCTTCACGCGGCGCACGCCGCGGATAGCCTCGCCGTTCGCCGCGCGAATCCTCGGCGGGCGCCGAGGGGTCAGCCCGCCCGGTCCTCTTGACCCGTCCGGACCGTTCTCCATAGACGACAGCAGGCACCCCTTCAACCGAGATGTGCCTGCTGTCAAATATAATACTCGTTAGATATTCATTAGTTACTCTAGCTCCTGTTCAGTTTCCTCCTGCTTGCTGAGTGCTGGGGATGCTGTCGCAGGGGCTGTCACAGAGAGGAATGTCCCTGCAACTCATTATTCAATAACCAGGGTTCTGTGTTAATGAAGGATTCATCATCATTTCACGCAGGGGAATGGGGAATAGTAATTGATATTCTTCTATTCCAAGAGTAGACAATGCAAGTCCTGTACGTTTTAGGAAGGCAAAATAACCACCGAAATCCACCTGAATCTTACTGCGAATTTCAGAGATTATCGGTAACACTCCAGAAGACGAAGTGGTAATGGCTTTTGCAGCTTTCACCTGATTCAGATATTGCATGGCTTTAGAGTCATTGCCTAATATGCTTTCACACTCAGCAAGAGACAACAAGACATCGGCATACGTCTTGATAATTGTGTAGGGTGGGTCATAGTCTATTACAAAAGTAACAGCATTCCTCCTGCTTGCTCTGGTATTAGGATTCCCTGTATCCATACTCCATATGATCTCAGGATTGTCTACACTCATGTTGTTTAAATCACTTATAAGACTATAGCGATTGCTTTCAACGATTTCTTCAAGCAGTGGTTTTGCCAAGGCATAATTCCCTTGATACATATAGATGTCTGCCAGAACGACACGTACAAGGTCTTTCGATGGGAGGGCTATTGACTCTGGGTTAGAAATATATCCAGCCTTCTCGTCTTGCAGGTTGTTGATTATTGATGTTAAGTTGTCTATAAGTTGTTGTAATAATTCGTCTTGTGGAGTTCTGCCAATATTATACATGCTTGGGTTAGTGATATATGGCACTCCACCAAACATTGTTACCATTTCGTAATAGGCCAAGGCATTCATCAGTTGACACATCGGTAACAATACTGTTACGCCAGTTTGTTCTATCAGTTGTAGCAGATAGAAGTCCTGATTAATCAGATCATAAGGTTTGCTGAATAATTCTCTGAGATTGTCGTTGTCTGGATCTATTGGAGCCTTGAACTCTTCATTATCAATCAGCCCAGTATATTTCGCGTCAGCAATTCTATACATGGAGTGGAAAGATGATAAGATAGAGCAAAAGTAGTTAACGTTGGCGGCACCACGTTCGTTCAGAATAGTGCCGTTCGGATTTCCATCCTGCGTTACCGGGATAGAGATAACCGTATTTCCTAAACCATCATAAAGGTTAACGGTCCGGTCGCTGATAATCCGGTATCTGGCAGGATTGACATCTATTATTAATACGCCGTTGTTATAGGTATAGGTCATATCCATAGAAGTCTGAAAATAATCATACCAGGGGTTATAAGATTGATCTACATATCCCGTCGTAGTGAACAGTTGTACGTTGCAACTTACATTCACCACATAATGTCCTCCTTCTTGAGGTGCGTGTATGGAAGCTACATCAACGGTAGCAGGCTGTGAAGGGTCGTAAGCTTCAAATGAAGTAAAATACACTTCTTCCACATCATCTGCATCAACCGTATAGATAGAGCCGTTTGTCATTTTGACATTCATCTTATATACAGTCTGCTGTGCAGAAGCTGTCAGGCCAATAGCCATTAGGAGTAATATAATTATTTTCGTTTTCATTGTTGTTTATTTATTGATTATCTTTATGTTCATTTCACCAGCATGCAACAGCAAGATTCCTTTTGGTAGTTCAGATAAACAGATAGAGATGCTGCCCTTCTCGTCAGTTTTACTTTCTTTTGCCATCCGGCCATCTTGCAAATAAATGCCTATTCTCGTACCAGCCTTCAAGCCTTTAAAGAAAATATAACCATCTTTCATTGTCACATCTTCTTCTTTCACCACATCATGTATAGCTGTGCCATCCGATGAAAAAAGATAGTTCTGAACATCTACCAAGTTTAGCGTAAAATGTTGTTTGTCACTATCAACAGTTAAAGTGCCGTCTTTACATTTTACTATGGGCTCATCAGACAACGCAAATGTTGCTTTCGCCCCATTCTTGCCGTTGACAACCAAGAAGTGTACGCCATCTGCCAGACAATCTGTAAGTGACATAACCGTCATCATGAATACTAACACTAATCCTCTTACTTTCATATTATCATATCATCCCTTTTTAGTTAAAAATCATTTTGTCTCTTTCAATGGAAATGGCGCAGACCATCACCATATCCAACCGGGTTCGCTACAAACCTCAATACCTTATGGAGAAGCCCGCGCCATAATGCGCGACTCCTTAGGTATTGAAAGTGCCCGAGTTCAATTCGAGGTAGCGATTCGGTTGGAAAACGAGCAGTTAATATGTTTATGTCCTAAGACACGAGTGCAAAGATACGAATAAGTGAGGACAAAAGCAAATAAAAGGGCAATTATTTTTGTTTTGTCGAACGAAAGTATCTTTACCGTGGATAAAAGATAGGGAATGAATAACACTCACCTTACTCAGCAGGAAAGCATCTTTTAAAGCATAAGATATCATATACTGAAGGGTAATATGTGCTTAGCTACAAAAAAGTTGTTACAGCTTTTAAAATAGTTGTTATAGCTTTTCAGAAAGTTGTTACAACTTTTTTGCCATTCAGCATCTCTTACTCTGTAGTATATATGGATTTACTCGCTAAAAGATATGTTCTTGTTCAGTTCGATAGGCTCACTGGTGCGTCAAAGTAAGTGCGACGGTGCGTCAAAATAGGCTCGCGAATACCTTTCGCGCACTTGCTTTGACGCACCGTCGCACTCACTTTGACGCACCATCGCACTTACTTTGACGCACCATCCCGTATAATTTGACTTGTTGACGTATTCCTTATATTTTCTTGTTAATTTTTGCTTCTTATTCGGCAGAAAAGATTAACTTTGCAGCACGTTAGAACATTTGAGATATAGCAACATGAGCAAACTATCCAGACTCTTGAAGCCCCTGATGCCTTTATTGGCGACAGCATACGCTGTTGCGCTCATTTATGTGACGTCAATGCCGTTGGAGGGCAATGTCCAGACTTTCAGCAGCGAGTTGATGTCGTGGGTGATAACACTGGCGGGCATCGGACTGACCCTTTTTATCTTGATTAGGTTTGAGCAGAAATGGTTCCCAGAAACCAGACAATTTCCGCTGAAACTGCCGAAACTTTCCTCCCTCGCAGGACTGATGCTAATAGCCCCGCTATGTCTTACTATAGAGGGATATGTTGTATATGGTCTCACGTCAATGGTTCACACCGTACAATTGGAACCATTGACCTATACTGCTTCTGAACTGCGTGAAGACTTGTTGTCCAGCGTGCATGCTGTATTGCTTGCGCCCGTGCTCGAAGAGCTGTGCTTCAGGCAAATGGCCATCTCACCGTTCCGCCGACGGAGGACACAGATAGTAGTCTGCATGGTGATAGCCATATTGTTTGGCATGTTACACGTGCGCAACTTCCCAGGAGCCTTTTTCAGCGCGATGCTATATGGCTTAGTGTTCATTTTGTCGCGAAATATTTGGTACGGCGTAGCACTACATGCGGGCCACAATCTGACCGCTGTACTCCTTGCGATTTACTGCTGGTTGGGACTCGGCGACATACAGATGGCAAAGACGCCAGTCATATTCTTGTCTGATGCGAAGGTCATCGTTGGCAGCGTTATCTTGGCTGTAGTGGGGGTGTCATTAATAAAAAAGCTCACGCCGTGAAGCGTGAGCAATCTATTTTCACTATCACCTTACTTCTGCGCCTCGCGCAAACGGATGCGGGTCAGCACCTGCTTGGTGTTGTAGGTGAAATCGCCATTCAGTATCCAGCCGTAGTAACCTGGGTCGAAACGCAGCACTTCGGCAACGGGAATGCCCTTGTGCTTGCCGAAGTTAAACACCTCGGTGCGTACGCCGTTTACTTCAGCCCAAATGATGCGTCCGGCAAAGTCGACATTGTCGTTCTGTTTCGAGAAGTCGGCAAGAACCTGCATGTCGTTGGCCAGCACACGACCTGTGGGGTCATTGTCTAACGCACGTTGGTGCTCTTCGGTATAGTAGTCCAGCTCGGCCTGAAGCACACGGTAGGTCGCCTCCGTGTCCTGATCGGCACGGTGTGCCTCGAAGTCGTCCTCCATCTTGCGTCCGCAATAGAACTTGTAGGCGGCAGCCAGATTGCGGCTCTCCAGCTTCTTGAAGATGGTGCAGGCGTCGATGAGACGGCATTTCGAGAAGTCGAAGTCGATGCCGGCACGCAGGAACTCCTCGGCCAGCAAGGGTACGTCGAAGTAGTTGGAGTTGTAGCCGGCAATGTCGCTGCCTGTAAACACTTCTTCCAGCTTCTTGGCCAACTGCTTGAAGGTCGGTTTGTCCTTGACGTCGTCGTTGGAGATGCCCGTCAGTTCGGTTATCAGCGGCTCAATATGCTTCTCGGGGTTGATGAGCTCGTTGCCGCGCACCTCGCGTCCGTCAGGGAATACCTTAATATATGACAACTGGATGACGCGGTCCTTGACTAAGTCAAGGCCCGTCGTCTCCAAGTCGAAAATCACCAGTGGTTTCTGTAGGTTCAGTTTCATTTAGCAGACATATTAACTATTTAGACATAGTAACATATTAACGATTTTGGACATAGTAACCTTTTAGACATAGTAACAAAGTAACAAATTGTTATTATGTTAATCTGTCTTTATCTTGTTCTTCTGTCTTTAACTTGTTTTTCTGTCTTAATCATTGATCAGCATCGGCATCATCAGCATCAGCACATCCTGGTTCTCAGGCTGTTCTGAGGGCAGCACCAGACCAGCACGGCTGGGGTCAGCCAGCTGGAGGATGACTTCCTGGCAGTCAAAATTGCCAAGAATCTCGATGAACGACGAACCCTTGAAGCCAATGCTCATGGGCTGACCGTTGTATTCGCACGACATGCGCTCAGTAGCAGTTTTCGAGAAGTCGTAGTCCTCAGCATCGAGCTGCAGGGTGCCGCCCTCCACATGGAAGCGGATCAGGTTGCTGGAGTCGTTGGCAAACGGCTGTACACGGCGCAGGGCAGCCTGCAGGGCCAGACGGTCGACGGTGAGCTGGTTGGGGTTGTTCTGCGGAATGACTGAGTTGTAGTTAGGATAGCGTCCCTCAATGAGACGACATGTCAGTTCGCCGTCGCCATAGCTGATTTGTGCGTTACGCTCGTCGAAGCGGATGATGACGTCGCCACCATCCTTGCCCAGCAAGTTCTTCAGCAGTGATGCGGGCTTTTTGGGAAGGATGAACGATGCTGGCTGTTCGCTATGGATGGTCAGAATCTTGTTGCGTACCAACTTATGGCCGTCAGAAGCCACGATGGCCAGACACTCTGGTGTCAGGTCAAAGTATACACCGTTCATGACGGGACGCAGCTCGTCTTGTGCAGTAGCAAACAGCGAGCGGTTGATGTTCTCAGCCAGCAGGGCATTGGGGATGGTAATCACTGTGGCACTGTCGCTGACACCCTGTGTCATAGGGAACTCGTCGGCATTCTCGACGGGCAGTGAGAACAGACCGTTCTGGTAGCTGATCTTGGCAATGTTGGCCTGTTGGTCAACGTCGAAGGTGATGGGTTGCTCGGAGAAGCCCTTTACGGCCTCCAGCAGGTCGTGGTTGCCAATGGCAAAGCGACCGTCACCGTTACTCTCTGCCAGTTCGAGCTGGGTCTTCATGACGTTCTCGCTGTCTGATGCTGTCAAGTGGAGAACGCCACCCTGGATGTCGAACACGAAGTCTGCCAGAATGGGCAGAGAATTTTTACTGTTGATGACTCTCGAAAGAGCGTTAAGTTTGCTGCTAAGTGCAGTGCTTGATACTGTAAATCTCATGAGTTATTACCGGTTTTAGTTTCGTTTCTATTCAAATTGAGTACAAAAATACAAAAAGTCTTGCTTAAAAGCAAAAATATTTAGAGAAAAATTCTCATTTTAAAATTATTTTCTGTAATTTCGCCATCTGAAACGAAAAATCATCATTAAAAACGTATAAAATTATGGATTTAACAGGAAGAATTATTGCAATCACTCAACCGAGAAGTGGCGTGTCGCAGCGCACAGGTAATTCATGGATGTCGCAGGATTTCGTCATTGAGATTCCCGGTCAGTATCCGCGTCACATGGTCTTTACCGTTTTCGGCGAAGATCGTCTGAAGCAGTTTAATATTCAGATGAATCAGGACTACACCGTATCGTTCGATATCGATGCCCATGAGTATCAGGGCCGCTGGTTCAACGACATCCGCGCCTTCAATGTGGTGCCTGCCGTTCCCGGTGCTGCCGCTGTACCTGGTGCAGCTCCCATGCCCGATGCTGCTCCTGTGGCTGGTGCTGCTCCATTCCCTCCTCAGCAGTCTGCTTCTGAAGCTGCCGCTGCTCCGTTCCCACCCGCTCAAGAACCCGCAGGTGACGGTTCCGCCGACGACCTGCCCTTTTAGGATCAGCTTTAACGGTTGATACGCGCGCGTATATATAATAATGTGTACTATGGTGTGCGCAGTTGCCAAAATGCTATGGCTGCTGCGCATGCTACGTTTAGTGAGTCGACCCCATGTGCCATGGGAATCCTAACCGTATAGTCGGCCTCGCTGATGGTACGCAGGGGCAGTCCGTCGCCCTCTGTTCCCATGATGATGGCCAGTCGCTCTTCGTTGGCTAACCGCTTGTCGTCCAATGAGATGGAATCGTCGCACAGCGCCATTGCGGCCGTACGGAAACCATAGTTGTGTAACGAACTGACGGGACCGTCAATCCACGTCCAGGGTACGAGGAACACGCTGCCCATCGACACGCGGACGGCACGGCGGTTCAGTGGGTCGCACGAGTCGCGGGTCAGCAGCACGGCATCGATGCCCAAGGCTGCTGCTGAGCGAAAGATGGCTCCGATGTTGGTAGTGTCTGTCACAGCTTCGATGACCACTACGCGGCGGGCATCTTTCAGCACCGTTTCCACCGTAGGTGGTGTCTTTCGGCGCATGGCACACAGCACGCCGCGTGTCAGCGTATAGCCTGTCAGTTGCGCCAGCAGTTCGCGACTGCCCGTGTAGACGGGTACATTGTCGTCAAGCCGTTCTATGATATCTTGGGCATCGCCCGTGATATGCTTCTGCTCGCAGAGTAGGGCAGTGGGTAGCCAACCAGCATCCAATGCCACTCGGATGACCTTCGGACTTTCCGCAATGAACACTCCCTTCTCCGGTTCCAGCTCCATGCGCAGCTGGGCCTCAGTCAGTCGGCTGAACATGCTTACGCGCTGGTCATCCAGCGATAAAATTTCCTCTATATCCATCGTTTCCTTCTACTTTTTTGCAAAGATACGAATAATTATCGAAAAAACTTTGCCATTACACTTTTTTTTCGTACCTTTGCAGGCTGAAATATGGTTCCGTAGCTCAGCTGGATAGAGCAACAGCCTTCTAAGCTGTGGGTCTCGGGTTCGAATCCCGACGGAATCACAAAGTCCTAGGATGATTCCTGGGACTTTTGTTATATGACTCTTTGTTGTAAAGGAGCAACACCCGTCTCGTATATGGACATCAGTGCTCTGATACATTTTTGCTTTTTTAACGCGGATTGTGCCTATATGTCGTGCAAAATTGCTACCTTTGTAGCCGCTAATATGAAGAAATAGGCTAAACAAATATTCAACTATTTAATATTTAGTAAACTATGATTTATTCAACAGAAGTCAAAAACATGTGCAGCGTCTGCAAGGGCGCTTACCATGGTCCTGCACCCATTCCCGAGGAGGGTAAGTGGATTCAGGCAAAAGAGATTAAGGACATTTCGGGTTACACACACGGTATTGGCTGGTGTGCACCTCAGCAGGGTGCCTGCAAGCTGAGCCTGAACGTCAAGGACGGTGTGATTCAGGAAGCTCTCGTCGAGACCATCGGTTGCACTGGTATGACCCACTCAGCCGCTATGGCCAGTGAGATTCTGCCTGGCAAGACCATTCTTGAGGCTCTGAACACCGACCTCGTTTGTGACGCTATCAACACCGCCATGCGCGAGTTGTTCCTGCAGATTGTCTACGGACGCACACAGAGCGCCTTCTCTGAGGGTGGTCTGGCTATTGGTGCCGGTCTGGAGGACCTGGGTAAGGGTCTTCGTTCTCAGACTGGTACACTCTATGGCACCGTTGCTAAGGGTACCCGTTACCTGGAACTCACCGAGGGTTACATCACCAAGCAGTTCCTCGATGCTAACAACGAGGTTTGCGGTTACGAGTATGTACATCTGGGCAAGATGATGGAAGCCGTGAAGAACGGCATGGATGCCAACGAGGCTCTGAAGAAGTTCACCGGCTCTTACGGTCGTACAACCGAGGAGCAGGGTGCTGTAAAGGCTATTGACCCACGTAAGGAGTAATTGAAAAATAAAAAATTAAAAGATTAAAAAATTAAAAAAGATTATTCCTATGATACGTAAAGTACAATTTGAAAGTCAAGAGCGTCGCATCGCACAGGTGCTTGCTGCTCTGAAGGAGAATGGCATCAACAGTATTGAAGAGGCCAACGAGATTTGTGACAAGGCTGGTGTCGATCCTTACCTGATGTGTGAGGAGACTCAGCGTATCTGTTTCGAGAATGCCAAGTGGGCATACGTTTGCGGTGCTGCCATCGCCATCAAGAAGGGCGTGAAGACTGCTGCTGACGCTGCCGAGGCTATCGGTATCGGTCTGCAGTCGTTCTGCATCCCCGGTTCTGTTGCTGATGACCGCAAGGTTGGTATCGGCCATGGTAACCTCGCTGCCCGTCTGCTCCGCGAGGAGACCGAGTGCTTCGCTTTCCTGGCCGGCCACGAGAGCTTCGCCGCTGCCGAGGGTGCCATCAAGATTGCCGAGATGGCCAACAAGGTTCGCCAGAAGCCCCTGCGCGTTATCCTGAACGGTCTTGGCAAGGACGCTGCCCAGATCATCAGCCGTATCAACGGTTTCACATACGTACAGACCCAGTTTGACTACTTCACCTCTGAGCTGAAGATTGTGAAGGAAGTTCCCTATGGCAACAACCCCAGCCGTCTGAAGGTCAAGTGCTATGGTGCCGACGATGTCCGCGAGGGTGTAGCCATCCTGTGGCACGAGAATGTTGACGTCAGCATCACGGGTAACTCAACCAACCCCACACGTTTCCAGCACCCCGTAGCAGGTACCTATAAGAAGGAGCGCGTGCTCGCTGGCAAGCCCTACTTCTCAGTAGCTTCAGGTGGTGGTACGGGTCGTACCCTGCACCCGGATAACATGGCTGCCGGTCCCGCTTCTTACGGTATGACTGACACCCTGGGCCGTATGCACTCTGACGCTCAGTTCGCAGGTTCTTCTTCAGTTCCTGCTCACGTAGAGATGATGGGCTTCCTGGGTATTGGTAACAACCCGATGGTAGGTGCTACTGTGGCTATCGCCGTAGCTATCGACCTCGCCCTGAACAAGAAGTAAGCATATTTATTGACACAGGTGCTATAAGAGAAGGGCTGCCCCACGAGGACAGCCCTTCTCTATTATTTTGCCGCATTTTCTTTCCTCTGAGTTTCCTCGGAGTAAAGTGGGACTTTCATGCCAGTAAAGTCCCACTTTACTGGCATGAAAGTCCAGGTGCATAGACATTACTTCATCACGACCTTTTTACCATTCATGATGACGACACCCTTGTAGCTGTTGTCAACCTTCTGGCCAGCCATGTTGAAGCGCACGTTGTTCTGCAGAGCGTTGGCCTCGACGGTCTCAATGCCGGTGATGGTGCCGATGTTGGCTTCCGGTGTAGCAGATGCTATAGCAGCATAAGCAGACTTCAAGGTAAATGATGCACCCTGACTACCCTTAACCTGGATGGACTTCACATGTGACTTCTGAGCAGCGTCCAGAGGTACAACCACACAAGTAGCACCTACGCCAAAGACACCAGGTCCAACTTCCCCTGCTCTGTTTGCACCAGGTGCAGCGGCAGCAGAATATTCTACCAATACCTCACCCTCAAAAGTGGTAGGCTCAAATTCGATGACTACATTGTCGAAGTGAGACAGGTCTTTGGCATCGGCACCTTCTCCGAACCACCAGCCCTTACCACCATCTTCTCCTTCAGCACCAACGGTGATAGTCTTGGTCTGGGCATCGTAGGTGGCATTCCATCCTGCATTGAGGTTGGCGAGTGTCAACTCCTGAGTGTCACCGTAAATGACCTCATCCTTAATGCCGTTCTGCTGGACATACTCAGCTGTTGCGAAGTAAACGCGCTTCCAGGTCCAAGTTGTGCCGGCACCACCCTGAATGCCGAAGTTCATACCATTAGGTACGTTCCTTTCGAATTCAGTGATATTGACAACCTGTACGAACGAACCCATGTTGTTCGTCAGAGGTTTATTTGCTCCGAAAAGGACATACTGCGAATAGCCAACAGTTGTCATATTCTCAATTTCATATACGATGTAGTCATAAGCGCTGAAATCGCCACCTATCCACCAGCCACTGCAAGCATTATCTCCAGTAAGCGTTGCAGTATGAGTGCTTGCATCGTAGGTTTTGTCACCCCAACCACCAGTAGCATTTGCCAAATTTATGTCTTTGGTCTGAGCCACATATGGTACAACGGGATTGGCAGCAGCATCGGCAGTATATTCTGCCTCAGTAGCCCAGTAGATTTCATCAATGACAATGCTACCAGAACCTGCCTTGACTTGAAGGGCAATCTGATTAATGGTATTCTTCTTGGCAGGGTCCAGTTGGATAGCAACTAAACCACTTGTGTTTGCTTGAATGGTCTCGGTCACAGTATCAAAATTAGTACCATACTGCCCCACAGTACCCAAGCACTTGTATTGCATAATGAAATTAAAGTTCTCTGTACATGAATTGTACTTGATGCAAAGATAATCATAAGCACTTGCATCAAAGTATGTCACATTAGAGTCGTCGGCTGTTTCGCCGCTAATAACAGGTTCGCCTTCGGCCACAACAAGACCAATCCACTCCCAGTTACCAAACTCGTAGTTCTGGCCATAGGGAATCTTTGACGAGAAGTCAACCGTCAACTTCGCGTTAGCACATACGGCTACGAGAGCCATCGCAATTAAAGTAAAAAATTTCTTCATAAACAAATAAGTTATTAGTTAATATAAAAATAAAATAATGTTGCTTTACACTTTCTCGGGTGCAAAGGTACGAATATTTATTGATATTATGATATTATTTTATTGTCGAAAACTGATACTTTTTTGTTTTTTTATATAAAAATGTTTAATAGTCGGGCAATATTTGCATATTTACAGAATAAAAGCACAGGATTGCTCCCGTGCTTTTGAATGATTATATATGATGCGCTTCAACACATTACTGCATCAGAGCATCGACGATGTCCGGCTCGTACCACTTGTCGGCCTTGCGGTCGTAGAGTCCCATCCACCACAGACCGGTGGTGTTGTAGATCTTGAACTTCTGGTTCAGGAACACGGCATACTTCACACGCTCGGTCATGCTCTTCTCCTCGTCGATGGCACCAAACTCACCGAACAGGAAGGGAATGCCACACTCGGTGGCGCGCTTGCTGACACGAGCAAAGACGGCATCGATGACGTCACAGCAGTCAGAGTCGAACACCTTGATGTTCCAGTCGTACTCTGAACCGTCGGGGTTCTTGCCTGCACTGTTGTTACAGAAGTTGTACGGGTCGTAGGAGTGTACGGTCAGATAGATGTGGTCGCTGACCTGGTCCTGTGGCACCTGGAAGGCACTGACGGCAGCATCGCTGCCACCCGTAGCGGCATAGGTGGTGACGGCGAGGTTACGATAGAGGTTGTTTCCGCCAGAAGCACGTACGACGTTGACGAAGTCCTGCTGTAGCTTGTTGATGGCCTCGTAGGCTTGGTCGCTGCTGGACGACGGTGCTGTCCATGAATACGATGAGTTGAGGATTTCGTTGAACGACTCGAAGATGAGCTTGCCGTCGTAGTTCTTGAAGCGTTCGGCAATCTGCTGCCATATCTTCTGGTAGAGGACAGTATTCGTGGGATACTTCTCCATGTCTGCCGTCAGCCAGCACTGCATGTCGGTACGTCCGGCAGCACGTGCTCCAGTGTCGTGCATGACATTCACAATACAGTAGCTGCCGGTATTGAGCACCATCTTAACCACTTCCTCGACACGGTTCATCCATGCCTCGTCGATGTTGCCATTGGCATCCATGTGGGGGAACCAGGTAACGGGTACGCGGATGATGTTGAAGCCCTTTTCCACAATAGCGTCAATGATTTCCTGTGTGGTGACGGGCTGTCCCCAGCAGGTTTCCCAGTCGTACACGGTCTGCGGGTTAAACCATGACTCCGTGGGGTCGTGGTTCGACTCAAGGGTATTGCCCAGGTTGTAACCCACTTTCAGGTTGCCAATCATGTCCCAGACGCTCTCGATGGGGTCGCTGCTGCCACCACGTCCCTTCTGATTGATGTTGAGTACAGCAGTAAGCGAACCGGTGGCAAAGGTCAGAGCGGTACTGCGTGCTGCACCCTCGTTGTAGTCAACCTTCAGCTTGACGTAGCTGCGGGTATTGACGGCAGTCTCGTCGTTGACAGCCCAGCCGTAGCCTTCGTGGGGCGTAATGTGTACCCAAGTGGTATCGGCGTCGGGCATGGTGACCGTCCAGCCGCCGTCGGTATTGACGGAAATCATGTATGAGGTGAGCTCGCCCATCGACAGTTCGAGGGACTGAACGGTTGTGCCGTCGTGACTCAGCGTTATCGTTGTGCCGGCACCGGTGATGTTGGCACTGCTGCCGGAGTCGCTGTCGCTGCAGCTCTGGAATCCCAGAACTGCGGCAACGAGCAACATACTACTTATTATTGTTTTCTTCATAATTTTTCAATTTCTTGAACTTCTTGAACTCTTGAACTTCTCTTCTCACTTCTTCGGAATGTAAATGACGCGGACGTTGTCGAACTTCACATCCACCTTACCACGAGTCGTACTCTGGTTGATGCTTTGCAGGCGGAACTGGTTCAGCCCCGTCGTCTTAATCTCGGCATAGCTCTTGCCCTTGTAGCAAGCAAACTTGCTGAGTGGCAGCACATGGCGGTACCAGCGGCCTACGGGAGCCTCGGCGTTGACATCGGCCAGAATGACACCAGGAGCGTCGAGCAGTGGAATCTGATCGTCGTAGCTTTCCCAGTCAAGCTGGATGTCGTATTGGTTCTCCTGATCACCGATGGGCTGAATCATATAGCGGATATACCCGCGGAACGTGCCGTTGTTGTAGTCCGAATTGCTGAACACGTTGACGGCCAGGTACACTTCGTCGTCAGTGGCAGTTGACGGAATGTTGTCGGACAACGGGAACGAGTTGCCGTTCCAGTCCTTGCGGAAGTACACCATCGTACCCCACCATTGCTGTGCTTCCTCGGGAACGTTGATGTGGGCAAAGATGCCGTCGGCAGTACCACTGTCGGTGTACGTGGCATTGGGGCCCCAGCCATTGTCGGTAGCATCGCCGTCAAAGGTGGTCAGAATGGTCGAGTAGTCGTAGAATCGGTCGACACTCACCTTTCCGCCGGGTGTGGTGACGGTCAGCGTAGTGCCACTGCCGTTAGTAGGTTTCTTCGTGAAGGGGATGACAATCTGCGTCTCTTCCTCATTGACGGTGAAGTCGGCAGCCGTCAGTGTGACATCGCCATACTGGATGTTCTCTACCTGTACGAACTCGGTACCGTCGATGACGAGGTCTTCACCAATCTGCGGCATGTCCGACGTGATGGCAACGATGGTGGGTTGGCCGGGTACCGTATAGAACGGCATATAGGTCGTACCCGATACACACTCCAGCACCAGTGTACCTGTGGCATACGGCAACTGCGGCATGTTGAATTGCAGCTGCGAGTTGGTGACGTACACGTTGTTAGTTGTCAAGTGGTGATCCATCACGATGGTCTTCAGGTCGGTGATGTCCACGTGGTTACCGCCGATGGTCTCGTCGGTCGACATGGCTATCTCTTCGCTGGTGAGGTCGGTGAAGTAGGCCTTCTCGATGTCGACGAGGTTCAAGCCATACAGGTTGATGGCGTCGCCCTGCTGACGCGGATAGAGTGCCTGGATGCGCTGCAGGATCGGAGCGGGAGCCGTCACCTTGAACTTGTAGGTTGCCGAGCCACCATCCGTCACGACACGAATCTCATCGGGCACGTTGCTGTCAAACGACGACAGTTTGAAGCCTTTCTCTTCGGTAGGAATAGTGGCGATAAGACTGTGGTCGGTATTCATCGTCGGATTGAATGTCAGCTCCTGTCCGTTGATAAACAACTGCAGGGCACCCCCCAGATTATTACCCATGATGGCTATCATCGTGCCGGGACCGGCCTTGGTATAGTACTCGTCATAGCTGTAGTTGATGGTGTCGTTGGTGAGAATCTTGACACCGGTAATCTCTGGCTGGCCGCTGGAATCCTTGTCGCTGCAGGCCACCAGTGAGAATGACATTGCCCCAATGAGGAACAGCATCATCAGTCTCATGCTATTTATCTTGTGTTTCATATTCATTCTTATTATTAGTCACTTTTTACTCAAAAACATACGGCTGTGGCGCTTCCTTCAGATAATGGTTCTGGATGACGTCGCTCTCAGGATAGGGCATGAAGATGTTGGCATCCGACAGAACGACGGGCTGATAGTCAGCACCCTTGGCCTTGAGCAGGGCGGCACGCATAGTCTCGAACTCGCTTTGGGTAATTTTGCGGATGACGGTATTGTCGTTCTCGCCGGCACGCAGGCAGTCGTTCCACAGCACATAGCCCTCGTCGGTGAACAGGTACCAGTTGTTGGTACCGGGGAATACGGCACGGTAGCTGATAGTGCCGTCAGGATTCTTCAGGATGGACCCCTCGCGGATTTCCCAGGCACGGTTTTGGTGGTTGTTGAAGAAGTCGAGCATGGTCTGCGGCTTCCAGCGGTAGTAGGTAGCCATGTCCCACCAGTTGAAGTACTCCATGCAGAACTCGATGCGACGCTCACGCAGAATATCGTCGAAGGTAATCTTCTTGTATGGGTCGACATGGGCACGCAGGCGGACGGCATTGAACGCTGCCAGTGCGGCACCGTCGCTGGTTGACTCGGCATTGCCCAGCAAGGCCTCGGCCTTCATCAGGTAGACGTCAGCCAGACGCTGGATATAGGTATTCAGCGGTGATGCCATCTGAGCCAGGTTGCACGGCGAAACATCTGCCTTAGTACCCAGCACACCTTTCTTGCACTGCATCCAGTTGTGGGCGTAGGTGTAGCCGCCCTCAGCCTTCTTGATGTAGCTGTAGTATTCGTTGGGCGTAAAGAATGTTACGTCACGGCGGATGCTGTCAGCAGGGTCGGCATTGTAGATGTCAATCATGTCCACAGAGGCATGCAAGGAACCACCCCAGACGTTGACGTCGGTGACCTCGGGGAAGGCCAGGTCGCTGTAGAGGGCATTCATGGCTCCCCACTCTCCTGTGTTGGGATCAGCCCAGCGCATGGCGAGGATAGTCTCAGGATTGTCGTTATTCTGGGCCTTGAACAAGTCTTCGTAATTAGGCACCAGACTGTATTCGCCACAGTTGATGACCTCGTCGCACAATGTCACGACCTCCTTCAGCGTTGCTTCGTTGCGGTCGTGGTCACCCTTGGCACTGGCGTCCCAGCCGCTCTGTGCCAGCAGGGCCTTGGCCAAAGCGGCTTTGGCAGCATACTTCGAGGGATGGTGGTCGTAGCCTGTCTCGGGCAGCAGTTCGACGGCACGGCGGAAGTCGCGGACGACAAACGTCAGCACGTCGCTCTCAGGATTGAGCGGACGAATGGGGTTGTCGACCATCTCCTGATTCTTCTCAAACAGAATGTTGGCACCCCAGCCACGCAACAGGTAGAAGTATGCCCAGCCACGCATCAGGTAGCATTCGCCCATAGCGGCGTTCTTAGCACTTTCGGTCACGTCGGGACCACTCTTCTCCTGCAGGTTCAGCAGGGTGGCATTGCTCAGCGTCACCACATTGTAGAGCGCCGACCAGGCCAGACCCATGTCCTCGGTGAGGGCTGTCACCTGGAAACGTGCAAACTCGGCACTGACATAGGGGTTCCAGGCATCGTTGGCACGGTAGGAACCCATACCTACGATAGCTCGGCGGTTGAAGTCGAACCACGCCTTGTTGTAAAGTGGCTCAACGCCTTTCCTGACGGCAGCATCGGTGCTGTAGAAGGTGTCGGCAGTATATTTGCCTGAAGGCTTCTTGTCCAGGAAATCGTCGCTGCAGGCCGTCAGCAGTGCTGTGGTGGCCATGAGCGCAAACAGTATATATTGATTGTATCTTTTCATATGGAATATGTATATTTAGAATTTAACCTTCAGTCCTAACGTATAGATGCGCTGCGAGGGATAGCGGTAGTTGTCGATACCCTGCAGGATGACACTCTGGCCGATGGAACCGATTTCGGGGTCATAGCCGTCGTAGCCGGTAATGGTAAAGAGGTTCTGGATGTTGCCATACACCTGCACCCAGTCAACCTTCAGCGGCGAGAGCCACTTCTTGGGCAGGTTCCAGGCCAGCGAGAGAGTCTTCAGGCGCAGATAGGAGCCGTTCTCAACGAAGCGGTCGCTGACGCGGTTGTTGTCGTTCAAACTGGTACCGGCGGCACTGATGCGCTGCACGCTGGCCGTCTCGGCATTCGACACATAGACGTTCGTGATGTCGTTGGCAGAGCCGTTGGGGTCGTAGAGAGCCACCTTGGCGTAGTTGGCCACTTCGCTCATCTTGTTGCCGTAGCCCTGCGTATTGGTATGCTCCTGGCGTACCAGATTGTAGATGTCGCCACCGACTGAGCCATTCAGGAAGAAGCTCAGCTCGAAGTCGCGCCACGTGATGGTGTTGTTCAGGCCAAACGTGAAGTCGGGGTTGGGATTGCCGATATAGGTACGGTCGGCTTCGGTAATCTTGCCGTCGCCGTTGACGTCCTCATAGATGTAGTCACCCACCCAGATGCTGTTCTGAGCGATGGGCTGCAAGTTGCCGTTGGTATCGACGGGACGGGCCACAGGCACGCGGTTGCCGTTGGCGTCGAGCAGGAACTCGCCGCGACTGTTCTGCTGGTAGAAGTCGCTCTCCTTGGTGAACATGCCGATGACCTTGTAGCCATAGAAACGGCCTACGGGACCGCCAATCTCCGACAGCGTGTAGGTGTTGGTACCGATGGTGCCGGCAATGGTCGAGCCCTCGCTGTTCAGCGCCGTCAGCTTGTTGCGGTTGATGGACAACGTGGCACCGGTCTTCCATGTGAGGTCTTTCTTCGAGATGTTCACCGTATTCAGCGTAAACTCAACACCGGTGTTTCGGATGGCACCTGAGTTGACCCACGGTGCCGACATACCCATCCAGTCGTTGTTGATGACATAAGAGGGTAGGGAGGCCTGCATCAGCAGGTTGTCGGTATTCTTGTAGTACCAGTCGACGATGAACTCGATGCGGTTGTTCAGGAACGACAGGTCGAGACCGACGTTCCAGGCCTTCGTCGACTCCCACTTCAGGTTGGCATTCTCGAAGTTGGCGGGGTAGTAGCCCGTACCCCATGCTGTAGCGACGTTGGCCATGAGAGCACCATAGGCAAAGGCTCCGGCACTCTGGTTACCGACGTGACCCCAGCCCAGACGCAACTTGGCGTTGTTAAGCCATCCGTTGAATGGCTGCATGAAGGACTCGTTGCTCAGACGCCAGGCGAGGGCTGCCGAGGGGAACCAGCCCCAGCGGTTGTTGGAACCGAAGCTCGTAGAGCCGTCGGCACGCAGTGTGGCAGTCACCAGATAGCGGTCGAGCAGGTTGTAGTTCAGACGTCCGAAGTACGACTCAATGCCCCACTTGGTACCGTCGTCACCCTCGTTGGTTGCCGTCGACGAGTCGCCGACGTTCAGCGAGTGGATGGCGTCGGAGATGTAGCCCTTGCGCGTGGCACTCAGGCTTTCCCAGTTGCCCCACTGGGCCTCGTGACCCAGCATCACCGAGAAGTGGTGGGCCTCCTTCAGGTCGAGGTTATAGGTGGCATACTGCTTGAACGACGTATATTTGCTGAGGTTCTTGGCACGGGTGGAGCCGGACTCCACCTTGATGCTGCCGTAGGTATATTCGGGAACGAAGTAGTAGGAGTTCAGCCAGCCGCGGTTGCCACCGTACTCTATGCGGACCGTCAGGCCCTTCAGCGGCGTCAGGTTGGCAAAGGCGTTGTAGTCCAGCGAATAGTTGTTGGTACTGTTCTCCTTCATGTTGGCCTCGAAAATGGGGTTCGAGTAGTATGTGGCGAAGTCGTTCACCTCAGGAACGCCGTAGGTGCCGTCGGGATTTCGCGGCGACACGTCGGGGAACTGGCTGAGGGCTGTCTGTATGACGTTGCTCTCGGTAAAAGTGATGGTCTGCTTCGTGTTCGAATAGGCCACATTCGTACCAATTTGCAGCCAGTCGGTGACGTTCGTGTCGAAGTTGGCACGGAACGAGGCACGTGTGAACCCCGAACCAATACCCACACCGTCCTGGTCCAGGTAGCCGCCCGAGATGGAGTAGTGCATGTCCTTGTTACCGCCGCTGACGTTCACCGTGTGGTTGTGCATGAAGGCCGTGCGGAACAGCTCCTTCTGCCAGTCGGTACCCTCGGTCAGCAGTTCGGGATGCTTGTAGTCCTCACGCGTTCCCCAGCCCTGAATCTTTGCGCGTACATTATAGAATTCGGCATACTGCGGCAGATTCATCACGTCCAGCGTCTTAGCCAGCTGCTGCCAGCCCATGTAGCCCTCGTACTGAATCTTCGCCTTGCCCTCGTCGCCGCGCTTGGTGGTGATGAGCACCACGCCGTTCGAGGCTCGCGAACCGTAGATGGCTGTAGCCGAGGCGTCCTTCAGCACCTCGATGCTCGTGATGTCCGAGGGGTTGATGCTGCTCAGCACCGAATTGTCCGAACTGGTCTGACCGCTAATCTGGATACCGTCAATGACATACAGCGGCTCATTGCCGCTCAGCGAGTTGATACCACGGATCTGCACCGAGATGCCACCACCCGGGGCTCCCGAGTTCTGCGTCACCTGCACACCGGCAATACGACCCTGCATGGCCTGCTCCAACGAGGTGTTCACACCCTGCTTGATGGCCTTCTCGTCGATGCTCGACACCGAACCCGTCAGGTCGGAACGCTTCATCGTACCGTAACCTACGACAACCACCTGCTCCAGCATGTTCACATCCTCGCTGATCTGGATGTCAAGCTGGCCGCCCTTGGTCACTTTCACCTGCTTGGGCTGGTAGCCGACATACGTCACTTCGAGCGTCACACCGGGCTTGACGGAAATCTTGTACTTTCCCTCGAAGTCGGTAATGGTACCGCTCGTCGAGCCCTTCACCTTCACTGTGGCACCAATCACCTCCTCGCCGTTGTTGGCGTCGGTCACCGTGCCTTGCACGTTCACCGTCTGTGCCAGGGCACACAACGGGAACATCATCAGCATTAAAGCCACGTGCCTGAGTCGTTCAGACACACCGCTTCCTGTCACTTTTCTTTTGTTCATAAATATTATTAATTAGTAGTTTAATCACTGCTATAGTAGTTTCAGCCGTGCAAAAGTAAGGAAAAAAAAAGAAAAGAAATAAAAAAAGATCAGAATTTTGCTTTCTGGTCTAAAAAAGTATCATAAACGGTCATTATTGTACCATTTCAAGAATAAGAAAGACAATTCATGTCGTCATCGTGCGAGAAATATCGCTCCTTAGTGTTGCATGGTCATTCCCTCCAAAGCCAAGAGGCTATGGCGTTTATCCATCGGATGTTGATGCGGAACCAGCGGTAGGCACTGACTTCCTTGCCACCGAAACGCAGGATAAAGTCACGATAGGGATTCTTGCGGAAGGGCAGACCGACGTCCACAAAGCGGATATGCTGGCAACCAGTAGCGTGGGCATCCTTGATGGCATGCCAAAAGGTGACGGCATTCGGATGGTAGGGGGCATAGCTCTTGCGCCGTGATGCGGCATACCACAGATAGGCGTCGCCCTTGGAGTAGACGCAAGCGCAACAGCCGACGACTCTTTGTCGGACGCTGGTGATGAACAGCTTGCAATGGCCGCTCTCCATCATGCCGCGGAAAAAGATGTCGCTGGGTACGTAACGGCGGGGCTTGAGCCAGTTATGGCGTCGCAATAGTTTCGAGAAGGCCTGGAACTCTTCCTCGGTCTCAACTTGTTTGGTTGTGGCACCGCGCCGTACGGCATTCTCGATGCGCTGCAGCTGTCGTTGGCTGATGCGCTCCTCTGGTGTCCGTGAGTGCAACGAGTTGTGTACGTTCATCCATCTGACGTGGAAATAGCCCAGACGGCGCAGGGCCTTGTAGCCGAACATTTTTTCTGAGAGATGGCTAAACTCTAAATACAACGTACGATTTTGCAAGCGTGTCGTAATGGCTTCGGCCATCAGTTCGAATACCCGTTGGATGTTCAGACCGTCGACGTGGTACTCTCCTTCACCCATCACTCGCACGTGCGTATATAAATAAGGTGGAAGCCATGATCGCTGGTAATGCATGATGGCGAGCATGTGAGCCACCACAGAACCGTCGTCGGCAGTCACGACAGCCATGTATGGCTTGTGTCGGGGCGTGCGCTCACACAGCTCCATCAGTGCCAGACTGTGGAAGAAACTGCCTTCAGGAATGGGCGGCAGTTGTGCTGCGTGGTTGTAGATGGTGACTTTCATGTTGCAAAAATACGAAGAAAAATAAAAAAATAAAAGAATAAAAGAATAAAAATGCTTCTGCACGCAAAAAAACTATGAACTATGAATGCAACGCCACACTTTTTTTGAAAAAGAACTATGAATTATGAACTTTTTTGTATCTTTGCACCAAAAATTCAAAATATATTGTTTATGGAATTTAAGGAATTAGTACAATTGCGCCGTTCACACCGTAAGTTTACGGACGAGGAAATTGATGGCGACGATGTGAAACTGATACTTCGTGCCGCACTCATGGCGCCTACGTCGAAGGGGCAGCGTGCCTGGCAGTTTGTGGTAGTCGACAATGCTGCTGACATTGAGAAACTGGCTGATGCCAAGGACATGGGTGGACAGTTCCTGAAAGGTGCCCCGCTGGCCATCGTTGTACTGGGCGACCCTATGCAAAACGATTGCTGGGTAGAGGACGGCTCTATTGCCGCCATCTCTATGCAGTATCAGGCCGAGGAGCTGGGACTGGGCTCGTGCTGGATTCAGATGCGTGGCCGCGGACTGTCGGATGGAACCTCTGCCGACACCGTCATTCAGGGTGTGCTGGACATTCCCGAGAACCTGTCATGTCTTTGCATTCTGGCCGTCGGACATAAGGCCGACGAGCGCAAACCACAGAACGAAGATCGTCTGAAATGGGAGAACGTACATCTGGAGAAATATTGAAGTGTTTAAGAGTTTAAGAGTTTAATAGTTTAAGAGTTTAAAGGATGAGGATTGCGTTAATTGGACGTGGACGCTTGGCGTCGAATCTGGCACCAGCATTGACGGAGGCTGGCCACGATGTAGTAACGATAAACAGTCGTACACTTGACGGACTGCCCCGCGAGGCCGATATCTTCATCTTCGCCGTAAAGGACGATGCCCTTGCCGAGGTCATTGCACGGGCAGCGCAGGGTAGGGAAGACCAGCTGTTTGTCCATACCGCAGGTTCTCTACCGATGATGCTTTTCGATGGTCATGTCCCTCATTGTGGCGTGTTCTACCCCATGCAGTCATTCTCAAAGGAACGCCGTGTCGACTTCCGCACCATCCCTATCTTCCTCGAGGCCAGCGACGACGCCTCGTTGGCTACCATGAAGACGCTGGCTGACACCATCAGCGACAGTGTCTATGAACTTGACACTGCCGGCCGCAAGTATCTGCACTTGGCTGCCGTCTTTGCCTGTAATTTTGTTAACCATTGCTATGCCCTGGCTGCCGATGTGTTGGCACAGCGCAATCTGCCGTTCAACGTCATGCTGCCGCTCATAGACGAGACTGCCCGCAAGGTTCATCAGCTGCATCCTCGCCAAGCACAGACAGGTCCTGCCGTGCGCCGTGACCGTAACGTCATCGACATGCAGAGCCAGCTGTTGGCCGACCATCCCCAGTTGCAACGCATCTACAACTTGTTATCACAAAGCATACAGCAAAATGATTAACTACGATTTAACCAAAATTCGCACCATCATCTTCGATATCGATGGTGTCTTGTCTGCAGAAACTATTTCCTTAGGAGCCGATGGCATTCCATGTCGTACGGTAAACATCAAGGATGGTTATGCCATCCAACTGGCCATGAAGATGGGACTTCGTATTGCCATCATCAGCGGTTGTACCGTTGAGGCTGTTGCCTTGCGCTATCGTGGCCTGGGTGTTGAGGACATTTTTCTGGGTGCGTCGGTGAAGGTCAAAACTTACGAGACCTACAAGGCTACCTATGGCTATAGTGACGATGAAGTGATGTTTATGGGTGACGATATACCCGATCTGGAAATCATGCGCATGGTGGGCTGTCCTGTCTGTCCTAAAGATTCCTGTCCAGAAGTAAAGTCAAATAGTGTCTACGTCAGTGATTGGCGTGGTGGATACGGTTGTGGCCGCGACGTCATCGAGCAAACTCTCCGCGCTCAGGGTAAATGGATGAAAGACGCTAAAGCCTTCGGATGGTAATCTTCAATGTTCAATATTCAATCTTCAATGTATAAAATCGTTTTGGCGAGCAATTCGCCTCGTAGAAAGGAACTGCTGGCAGGTCTTGACCTCGAATTTACAGTGCGTGTCATCGATGGTATTGACGAGAGCTATCCCGCCAACATGCCTGTTGCCGACATTGCCGGTTACATCTCGTGTAAGAAGGCTGCTGCCTACCATCAGACAATGGCTCCTGATGAACTCGTCATCACGGCTGACACCGTCGTCGTGCTTGACGGAAAGGTCATGGGCAAACCCCATGATGATGCAGAAGCCCGCTCCATGCTTTATGCTCTCAGCGGTCAGACCCATCAGGTTATCACTGGCGTCACGCTGTCTACCACTGAACGCCAAACCTGTTTCTCCGTCACCACCGACGTTACGTTCAAAAAGTTTACTGAGCAGGAAATCGACTACTACGTCAGCAACTACCATCCTCTTGATAAGGCTGGTGCCTATGGTATTCAAGAGTGGATAGGTCACATTGGCGTCACAGCTCTTAGCGGTAGTTACTTCAACGTTATGGGTCTTCCAGTTCAACGTATCTATGCCGCGCTTCAGACCTTTGAAAGAGATTCAACTGACCGCAAACCTAAATGATGCATGAATATTGGGGCCAAGGATGCCAAAGTGTTTACCAAGGCCAAAGAATTTACGTCTCTGATGAAAAAAGTTAAGAAAAAATTTGGTGGAATGGAAAAAAGTCCGTACCTTTGCATCCGCAAATCAGAAATCAGCCCTTTAGACTGATGCGAAGATGCCCAAGAGAGGGTTCCGTAGCTCAACTGAATAGAGCATCTGACTACGGATCAGAAGGTTGTGGGTTTGAATCCCGCCGGAATCACAAAAGAGGTTCGAGAATTCGAACCTCTTTTTCTTTTATTCAGCTTTCTTCCCTTTCGTCATTTTGCAGAAAAACGTATAATACAAATGCGAAGTGAGGAAAAAAAACAATAAAATGTGAATACTTTTACTTTATTTTTATTATCTTTGCAGCGTTAAAACCTATTTAAACTATAAAGAACGATTATGACAAACACTCCAACTCCCCACATAGGGGCTCAGTACGGCGACATTGCCGAGACTGTCATCATGGCGGGCGATCCGCTGCGTGTAAAACTCATGGCCGAAAAGTATCTTGATGATGCTGTCTGCTTCAACAATGTCCGCGGCATGCTGGGCTTTACGGGAACGTACAAGGGCAAGCGTGTCAGCGTAATGGGACATGGCATGGGTATGGCGTCGATAGGTATCTATACCTACGAACTGTACAATTTCTACGGTGTGAAGACCATCATCCGCGTGGGCTCTGCCGGTTCTATCCACAAGGACCTGAACGTTGGCGATCTGGCCATTGCGATGGGTGCCTGTACGAACAGCAATTTCGCTGCTCAGTATGAGTTGCCGGGTAATTTTGCTCCTATTGGCGACTTCGGCTTGATTCGCCAGGCTGTGGAGTCGTGCGAGAAGTTCGGCTACCACTATAAGGTTGGCAACGTGCTGTCTTCAGACATGTTCTATCATGAGAATCCCCGTACCGACAAATGGATTAACATGGGTGTGCTGGCCGTAGAGATGGAAATAGCCGCACTCTACATGAATGCGGCTCGTTCCGGTAATCGTGCGCTGGGTATCTGTACCATTTCCGACCATATCCTAACGGGTGAGGCAACGACAGCTGAAGAACGTCAGAACAACTTCACACACATGATGGATGTGGCCTTCTCCCTGATTTAGTTGTCAGGGGTTAGCTGCTGGTTTTCACTCCGCACCGAAATATTCCTGTAGTTCCTGTGAGGCACTACCGTTTTCGTTGGGCAGGTCACGAATAATCTGGCCGTGTTCCAAGAGTGCGATGCGTGTGGAAATGTCGACGGTATGTTGCAGATTATGGCTGGAGATGAGGATGGTTGCTCCCGTCTCGTTAGCATAGTCCTGCAACAGATGCTTCAGCACCAATTGGCTTGTTGGGTCAAGGAAGTTAAAGGGCTCGTCGAGAACAACACAGCTGGGACGGCGCAACAAAGCACTGATGATGCCCACCTTCATCTTGTTGCCGGCAGAGAGGTTGCGGATGAGCTTCTTTTGTCCAAATACTTCGCCATTGGCAAAGCGTTCGAAGTTCGTCAAACGCTCGTCAATCTCCTGTTGGCTGATGCCTGATACCTTGCCAAGGAAGGCAAAATACTCCTCTGGAGTGAGAAAGTCGATGAGAAAACTGTCGTCGATGTAGGCACCGACGTGCTGTTTCCAGGCTTCACTCTCTGCGGGGTTAATTTCTATAGCCGATGTGAGGCCGTCGGGTACTGCGGCAGAATTGTCAGGAATAGTGGCAGCGAAGCTATACAATACATTACCGTCATCAGCCTTGAGCAAATCGAGGAGGAGTCGGAAGAGTGTGGTCTTACCGGCTCCGTTATTACCTACGAGACCGAGAATGTCGCCGTCGTTGATGGTGAACGCAGGGATGTCGCAGGCACATGTCTCGCCAAACTGTTTCTTGAGATTATCAATCTTGATCATGGTTGTTTGTTTTTTGCAAGGACTACAGGACTGACAGGACTACTATATTTATAAATAGGTAAAGAATCGTCCTTTTAGTCCTATAGTCCTTGCTAATTTAAACTAAGCCGCGGCCGTGGCAATTCTTGAACTTCTTACCGCTTCCGCAGGGACAGGGATCATTACGGCCGGGTAGCTTATCCTTGATGATGGGTGTGCGGGGCTGTTGGGCACGGGTGTCCTGAGCAGCAGCGGCAGCCTGATTGGGGTCGGTCATCTGCTCCTGTGTGAGGCTCTGCTTTGACTCAGTGTACTGACTGCGCTGGGTGTGTTGCTCTGGAGCAGCCTCCTGCACCTGTTCCATCACGGGAATCTGAGCACGCATGAGAATCGATACACTACGATTGTTCATCGTGTTCACCATGTTGTCGAACAGCTTCACACTCTCAAGCTTGAAGATAAGCAGCGGGTCTTTCTGTTCGTACGAGGCGTTCTGTACGGAGTGCTTCAGCTCGTCGAGTTCACGTAGGTTCTCCTTCCAGGCGTCATCGATGATATGGAGCAGAATCTGCTTCTCGAATTCCTTGACGACGGACTTGCACTCTGTGTCGTAGGCCTCCTTCAGGTTACATGGAATGTTGTACATCTTACGACCGTCGGTCAGGGGTACAACGATGCGCTCATAGATGGCACCCTGATTCTCGTACACTTGTTTGATGACAGGCATAGCTTGTTCCTGAACGTGCTCCATCTTACGCTTGAAGTTGCCCATTGCCACCTGGAAAACCTCCTCGCAGAGTTCCTCGTGGTTTTTGTTGATGAACTCTTCGCTGGTGAAGGGACACTCCATGGCAAATACCTTGATGAATTGCTCCTTGCAGCCCTCGTAGTCGTTCTGCTCAATGATATTTACTACGCGATCCCAGATGGTATTCGAGATGTCCATACCGATGCGCTCACCCATCAGGGCGTGACGGCGCTTTGAGTAGACTACGGTACGCTGTTTATTCATGACGTCGTCGTACTCCAGCAAACGCTTACGAATGCCGAAGTTGTTCTCCTCAACCTTTTTCTGGGCACGCTCCACCTGCTTCGAAATCATCGGGCTCTCCAGCATCTCACCTTCTTTGAAACCCAAACGGTCCATGACGGTGGCGATGCGCTCGGAACCGAACAGACGCATGAGTTTATCCTCGAGTGAAATAAAGAACAGTGACGAACCTGGGTCACCCTGACGACCGGAACGACCACGTAACTGACGGTCCACACGACGGCTCTCGTGGCGTTCAGTACCGATGATGGCCAAACCGCCAGCGGCTTTTACCTCAGGTGACAGCTTGATGTCGGTACCACGACCGGCCATGTTGGTCGCGATGGTCACGGCACCCTTGCCATTTGTTGACTGACCGGCCAATGCCACGATGTCAGCCTCCTTCTGGTGCAGCTTGGCATTCAGCACCTGGTGGGGAATACCCTCACGTTTGCCAGTCTCGGGATTGACATACATATCAAGCATACGGCTCAAGAGTTCAGAAATCTCAACGCTGGTTGTACCAATCAGCGTCGGACGCCCCATGTTGCGCAGACGGACCACCTCCTCAATAACGGCGCGGTATTTTTCACGCGCTGTCTTGTAGATACGGTCGTCCATATCGTCACGGATGACGGGCTTGTTGGTGGGAATCTCCACTACGTCGAGCTTGTAGATGTCCCAGAACTCACCGGCCTCTGTTGAAGCAGTACCCGTCATACCTGCCAGTTTGTGGTACATGCGGAAATAGTTCTGCAGGGTGATGGTGGCGAAGGTCTGTGTGGCAGCCTCGACCTTAACATGCTCCTTGGCCTCGACAGCCTGGTGCAGTCCGTCACTCCAGCGGCGGCCTTCCATAATACGGCCAGTCTGCTCGTCGACGATTTTTACTTCGCCGTCAATGACCACATATTCGTCATCCTTGTTGAACATGCAGTATGCCTTCAGCAGCTGCTGCAAGGTATGTACACGTTCCGACTGTACAGCGTAATGCTGTAGCATCTCATCCTTCTGGTTGACGCGTTCCTCATCGGTAAGCGATGTGTCGCCTTCAAGGGCCGACAGTTGCGACGTAATGTCGGGCAACACGAAGAGGTCTTTATCATTCACTTGATTAGCGAGCCAGGCAGTACCCTTGTCGGTGAGGTCGCAGGAGTTCAGCTTCTCGTCGACCACGAAGTACAGAGGCTCCACTACCTCCGGCATGCGGCGGTTGTTGTTCTCCATGTAGACATTCTCTGTAGCCTGCATCCCCGACTTAATACCCTCTTCAGACAGGAACTTGATGAGTGGCTTGTTTTTGGGCATAGCCTTGTGGGAACGGTATAATGACAGGAAACCTTCGTCAGTCAGTTTCTTGTCGTTCTTCTGCTGACCTTCGGCAATCTTCTGCTTGGCCTCGGCCAGATACTGTGTAGCCAGTTGCTTCTGAACACCAACAAGCTTTTCGACCAGTGGCTGGTACTCCTCGAACATCTGGTCGTCGCCCTTGGGGACAGGACCAGAGATAATCAGCGGGGTACGGGCATCGTCAATCAACACAGAGTCCACCTCGTCGACGATGGCGTAGTTATGGGCACGCTGCACGAGGTCAGAGGGCGAAATGGCCATGTTGTCGCGCAGGTAGTCGAAGCCGAACTCGTTGTTGGTACCGAACGTGATGTCGGCCTGGTAGGCACGGCGACGCTCAGGAGAGTTGGGCTGGTGTTTGTCGATACAGTCTACTGAGAGTCCATGGAACATATAGAGCGGCCCCATCCATTCGGAGTCACGCTTGGCCAGATAGTCGTTGACGGTGACGACATGAACACCGTTACCAGTGAGTGCGTTGAGAAAGACAGGCAGGGTAGCAACAAGCGTCTTACCTTCACCCGTAGCCATCTCGGCAATCTTGCCTTGATGAAGTACGACACCACCAAAGAGCTGTACGTCGTAGTGTATCATCTCCCACTTCAGGTCATTGCCACCGGCAGTCCAGTGGTTGTGGTAGATGGCCTTGTCGCCGTCGATGGTAATGAAGTCCTTGCGAGGGTCGGCAGCCAGTTCACGGTCAAAGTCTGTAGCTGTCACGATGGTTTCCTCATTCTCGGCAAATCTGCGTGCGGTATCCTTAACAATGGCAAAGACTTCTGGCATTACCTCGTTGAGGGCGTCCTCATAGATGTCGAGCACTTCTTTTTCCAGCTTGTCAATCTGTGCGAAGATGTCTGCACGCTCATCGATAGGGGTTTCCTCGATAGTAGCCTTCAGTTTCTCTATCTCTTCTTTCTGTTTGTTGGCGGAGTCCTGTACCTGATGCTGAAGCTGCTTGGTGCGTGCACGCAAGTCGTCGTTCGAGAGTTTCTGCATTTCAGGATAGATGGCCTTTACTTTTTCCACAAAAGGGCGGATAAGCTTATTGTCGCGCGATGCCTTATCGCCGAACAACGAGCGTAATACTTTGTTGAAATTCATATTTATAATGTAAGATTTGACTAATTACTTTTACTATATTATTAAAAACGCGTGCAAAGGTACGAAAAAAAGTGAAAAGTGAAGAGCGAAAAGTGAATAATTTGCTTCCACTTTTGTATTTTTTACTTTTCTACCTTCGTGCTTTTTGCCTTTTCTCTTTTAGAAAAGCGGTTCGGTAGCGCATCCGTTTGGTGCACGGATATGAATGGTTTTGGCCACAGTAGGTGCAATGCGGTCTACGGTGACAGGGGTCTGTATGCGCTGAGCCTTGATGTTGGCACCGAAAAAAATGATGGGGAATGGGATATAGCTGATACGCGATACTGAGCTGCTGTTTGTTTCCTCATTGATAAGTTCCCAACCGGGGGCAATGTCAATGAGAATGTCGCCGCATTTCTCAGCATAGTAGCCGTTGCGGACTCGTTGAAGCAATGGGCTGTCGCTTGTCAACAACTGACTGACAGTATATACATGGCGTATACCACTGATTTGCAGGAGGAATTCCTGTGCTTGGCGCATCAGTTCGGCACGGTTAATGTTCTTCTTGTCAATGAGCTGGTTGTTTAAGAACAACTGGTTGCGGTAGCTGGCCTCGACATATTGTGCAGAGCCATAGACCGCTCCAAGATACATGTTAAGGAGGTTGGCTGTGCGGTTGATGTAGAATTTCCCTGTGGGAATGCGGAAGCGTTCGTTCTCTTCTTCATGTTCCTCTTCAGTCGTTCCGGTGCCGGTGATGACGAACAGCACACGATCGGGAGGTAGCTTGCGGTGTATGCCATTGATGAGGTCGGCTATATAGCGGTCGAGCATCTGATAGCCAATCTCGTCGGGTTGTATCTGGTAGGATATGCTGAGCAAATCGGTGATGTCGTCTTGTCCGATACCCGATTGTTCCACACAGCGCAGTGCCATCTCGGTAAGGCAGCTGTTGATGTCACCGATGGGCTTATATTGACGTGTGTACCATGTGAGCCACTGGTTGACGGGTGTGTAGTATGATGCCATTTGCCACTGGTTGCCAGAGAGACATACCGCACCGTCGGCTGCATGTCCGGCAGACAAAATGGCACATTCGGCTTCGGCTGCGAAGGCAAAGACTTTTGCCACACCGTTTGTGCTGATTTTCAGTTCATCGGACAATGTTGATGTAGCTAACTGCTGTGGTGACAGCAGATGCTGCTGGTCGTTGACACTGTTTTGTGGACGTAGTGTGTGGCGGTCCATCCATTCTATACCTGTGATACCATTATAATAAGGTACGGAACCCGTCATGAGCGATGCCGTAGCTGAAGCACGGTCAACAGGTGTGAAACTATAGCTGGCATGCGGAAAAACCAGACCTTCCTGTAGCAGACGCTTCAGTCCCTGTGATTGGTAGAGTGGGGCATAGGCCTCCAGACGGTCGGTTCTCAGCTGTTCGATGGCGATGCTCACCACCAGTTTTGGAGCCTGTTGGACAGTCTGTGCGATAGCTTCTGTGCTGAATCCTAACAATGACAGCAGGGTGATATAGATATATTTGTTGCTCATGAGCGCTTTCTGAATAAATGAAGTATTGACTGTAATAGCAAACATAATGCCAAACTCCAGATGCCTGAGGCATACGACTGAAAACAGGCACCAAAGAGGAATAGCAGGCAGAGTACGGTGGTAATCTGCCAATAACGCTTGCCGTGTCCTTTGATGACAGGCCACAGGAAGAACCAGTGGATAGGATTGAAAAGAATGAACTGCAGATTGATATTGACGGTCGGGTGCTGTGAGAATAGCATTAGAAACAAAATGATGCCGATGATGCCTGATGCAACCATCAGCAGTGCTTCCCATACGATGTAAACGCGGTTCTGCTTCCATTGTGCAATGAAGAGGATGAGGCCAATGGCCAACAGGGCTGAAAAGCACACTAAAGGTGACAATGGGAATCCTTGCTGTAGCACTTGTACCCCAGAAGGAACAGCAATGCGACGCTCCTTGACTAATGGACGGTAAACGCCATTTTCGTAAATCTGCGCATGGTCGAAGTCATACATCAACTTGTTGGGAAGGAACTCCTGCTGACGCTGTGTGGTGGGTTGGTCAGCTTGTATGCCCAACAGCAAATCGTTGCCCCACTGTGACCAGGGATTGTTGCGCGTCATCTCATGAACCATCTCGCGATAACTTGTTGTAACTCCCTCGTCGCCAGCATATTCTATCTTCCCGTTGATGCACTGCTCGATGACGTCACGCGCTTTCGTCGTGCAGTTGTTGTAGAAGTAATTATACCGGTATACACGATTCTGTGGTTGCAGGTTTTGGGCTAAAACTTCTTGCAGCTTTGCTATTTCCTCATTGCTCAGGTTGAGCACTTGTTCGGTCACCATACTGCCAAAATGGCGGTATTCATCTTGAAATAGGTGATAAGGGTAGCTGCCAAGTTCGTAGTCGGTCAGTCCGAACACGAAACGGGTAGTGAAGTATGGCGCCTTGAAATTGAAAACTCCCCAGTTAAAGGCAATATCTATCCCTTTGCTGCGGAGGTCGTGCCAGCGCAGGGCAGTGTGTCCGTACAGGCTGTACACTTCATCGTGTGGTTGGCATGTGAGCAGGCTCACCTCGACTGAGTCGAAGAGTTGCAGATAGTCGTCTGGGTATTCTTGCGCTTCCACCTCATGAGGTGTTAAAAGAGCTGCAAAAAGCAGAAAAATAGTCCTAAAAATGATTTTTAAATGTTTCACGATGCAAAATTAGCTTATATTTTCCACTTAACGTGCGTTTATTTCGTTTTTTTTCAATAATTTTGCAGTCGATTTTCGAATAATCAAGAAATAGAACGATGAAAAGACGTATATTTGGTACTTTGCTGGCCACATTGTTTGCCGTCGTATCAATGGCACAGATCAGCAATACTCTTTCTCCATACAGCCAGTTTGGCTTAGGAACTCTCTCCGACCAGTCGCAGGGATTCAACCGTGGTATGAATGGTCTGGGAATTGGATTACGTGACAGCCGTCAGGTGAATATATTGAATCCTGCCTCCTATTCTGCTGTTGACTCATTGACGATGGTAATCGATGCAGGTGTATCGGGTCAGTTCACTAGCTTCAAAGAGAATGGCAAACGCGTTAATGCCAAAACGGCCGACATTGATTATGTTATTGCCACTTTCCGTGTGCTGCGTAAGTTAGGAGCCAGTATCGGTATCGTTCCATACTCGAACATCGGTTACAACTACTATGAGTCGAAATGGATTGGTGAAGACCATATTATCGGAAAAACCACCAACTCCGATAACTACTACAGCAACAACTATAAGGGCAGCGGAGGTTTCAATCAGGCCTTCCTGGGACTGGGCTATGAGCTGTTTAAGGGCGTCTCCATTGGTGCCAATATTTCTTATATGTGGGGTAATTACTCTAAAACGGTATCAACTGTTTTCAAGGATTCCTATATCAATACGCTTACCAAGACCTATTCTGCTGAGGTAAACACATGGAAACTCGATTTGGGCGCTCAGTGGACTACCAAGTTGAGTCCCAGCAACAGGCTGACTATTGGCGCTGTAGCTACCATTGGCCATAAGTTGGGGGCTGATGCCAATCTGTCAATCGTCAATAAGAACAACTCTACAGGTTTGTCGACAACAACTACCGACAGTGTTGCCAATGGTCTGAGCATTCCCTACTGTTTCGGGGGTGGCGTATCGCTGATTCACAATAACAGCCTGACCATTGGTGCCGACTATGTCATGCAGAAATGGGGTGATCTGGAATATCCTGTAGTCAACGAGCAAACCTACCAATATAAGGCCACCCGTGATTACTACAAGGACCGCCATAAGGTGACACTGGGATTCGATTGGCTTCCTGCTGGCAATCAGCAGGCTCGCAGTCTTTTGAAGCGAATGCATTATCGTTTGGGTGCATCGTATGCTACACCTTATTATAAAATAGGGAATCAGGATGGTCCTCGTGAAATCAGTGTCAGTGCAGGTTTTTCCATACCGCTTTCCAATTTCCAGCAGGTGACCCAACTCAACATCTCCGGACAGTGGGTGAACAACACCGCCAAAGGTTTTGTGACTGAGAACACCTTCCGCATCAACATCGGTATTACCTTTAATCAGCGCTGGTTTGCCAAGTGGAAGGTCGACTAAAGGAGAAGATAAAAGGTAAGAAAGCAAAAAGGTAAATAATGAGGATATTCATGCGTGACGGCATTAGGTTGAGGGTAAAATACGTTTTACCTTTTTACCTTTTTACCTTTTTACTTTTTAATGCCTGTAGTGAACAGGTTGAGCATACTGCACCGGCCATCCACGACCGTGACTCGGTATCGATGATGACCAGTTATGGGGTGAATACGCTTATTAGCGACTCAGGCGTCATCAAGTATAAGATTGTTACTGAGCGCTGGGATGTCAACGTTATCCGCCAACCGTCACGATGGACTTTTGAGAAGGGCATTTTCCTTGAACAGTTTGACGAGAAGTTCCACGTTGAGGGCTATATCAATGCCGATACCGCATGGTACTACGACCAGCAGAAGCTATGGGAGTTGCGTGGACGTGTACACATCCGCAACGTCAATGGCTTGGTGTTTGACAGCGAGGAGCTTTTCTGGGACGGTCTGAAGCACGAGTTCTACTCGCATAAGTTCTCGAAGGTGGTGACTCCTGAGCGTACGCTACAAGGCACGTATTTCCGCAGCGACGAACACATGGCACACTATGAGGTCAGCAACAGTGTAGGTTCTTTCCAGTCAGAAGATTTGGAGTCAGACCAAAACCAGAATGCAGAACCTGCCGACACAACGGCGCCGTTACCGCCACAGCGTCCTGCTGCCACACGTCACAAAGCTTCACAAAAGACTAACTATACGCCATGACGAATTTGATAATAGGACTCATTGTGTCCATGATATTCTCCGGCTTCTTCTCGGGTATGGAGATAGCCTTTGTGTCGAGCAATCGTCTGCGGGCAGAGATGGATCGCGAGAAGAACGATTTCTCACAACGGGCTTTGAGCGTGTTCTATAACCATCCCCATAATTTTATCTCCACGATGCTTGTTGGAAACAACATTGCACTGGTGGTCTATGGTATTTTATTTGCACGTATCTTTGATGCTACACTCTTCGCCTCATTGAGCGACGGGGCACGTGTTACCTGCGACACACTGCTGTCAACGGTCATTGTACTCTTTACAGGTGAATTCCTGCCTAAAACCATCTTCAAGTCAAATCCTAACGGCATGCTTACCTTCTTTGCGCTGCCCGCTTATTTGTGCTATGTCGTACTTTATCCTATCTCACGTTTCTCGGCACTCATTTCGCGTGGATTGTTGCGCCTGTTTGGCATCAGGATGCTTAAAGAAACTGAGGAGAAGGAGTTTACAAAGGTTGACCTCGACTATTTGGTACAGTCGAGCATCGACAATGCCAAAAGCAACGATGAGCTTGACGACGAGGTGGAACTGTTTCATAATGCTCTTGACTTTGCTGATACAAAGGTGCGCGACTGCATGGTGCCACGTACAGAGATTGATGCCGTCGACATTGAGGACTGTACCGTCGAGCAGTTGAAGAACAAGTTTATCGAGAGCGGGCACTCAAAGATTGTTGTCTATCGCGACGATATTGACCATATTATCGGCTATATCCATTCTTCAGAGATGTTCAAGTTGGCCAATGCCAACAATACTTCGATTGACTCACAACTCTCAACTCTTAATTCTCAACTCATCCGCACGATGCCTTACGTTCCTGAAACAATGGCTGCCCGCAAACTCATGCATATCTTCCTGCAGCAAAAGAAGTCGCTGGGTGTTGTCATTGACGAGTTCGGTGGTACCAGCGGCATCGTGTCGTTGGAAGATATCGTTGAGGAGATTACCGGCGACATCGAGGACGAGCATGACAATCAGAAATATGTGGCCAAGCAGTTGGCTGACGGTGATTATATGTTGTCTGCCCGATTGGAGATTGAAAAGGTCAACGAGTTGTTCGACCTCGACCTGCCTGAGAGCGATGACTACATGACTGTCGGCGGACTCATCCTGCATGAGTACCAGTCGTTCCCCAAACTCAACGAAATCGTGAGAATCGGACGTTTCGAATTCAAAATTATTAAGAATACAATGACAAAAATAGAGCTTGTAAGGCTCAAAATCCTCGATAAAAGCGAAAGATAGACGATAAATCATTAATTTTCGCAAAAACTTGCAGCCGTTTGCGCGAAATTTAGTAATTTTGCAGGCTGAAACTGAAAATAGGAAGTAAAATAATAAAAAATAATAAAATTAAAAGCTAAAAAATGGCAGCAATTGGAAAAATCAGAAGCTGGGGACCAGTACTCGCTACGGTGATTGGTCTGGCCCTTTTTGCGTTTATTGCCGAAGAGATGTTCCGCTCCTGCGAGGCAACAAGTAATGAGCGTCGTCAACAGGTCGGCGAAGTGTTAGGTAAGAAAATCTCTGTACAGGAGTTTCAGGCTCTTGTCGACGAGTATCAGGATGTCATCAAGATGACTCAGAATCGCGACAACCTCTCTGAGGAAGAGCTCAACAACGTGAAGGATCAGGTATGGCAGCAGTTCGTTAACACTACCATTCTGGAGACCGAGGCTAAGAAGCTGGGTCTCACTGTGACTGATGAGGAACTTCAGAACATTCTGAAGGCTGGTACCAATCAGATGCTCCTTCAGACTCCCTTTGTCAATCAGGAGACGGGTAAGTTCGACGTTACGCAGCTCACCAAGTTCTTGGGTGACTACAAGAAGATGCAGCAGACTGCCGGTGCCGCCGAGGTTGCCGAGCAATATCAGCGCGTCTACAACTATTGGAAGTTTATCGAAAAGCAACTTCGTCAGAATACACTGGCTCAGAAGTATCAGGCACTGTTAGCATCGTGCTTACTGAGTAATCCTGTGTCAGAGAAGATGTCCTTCGAGGCTCAGAACCAAGAGAGCGACATCCAGCTGGCAGCCATTCCTTACAGTTCTATCAAGGATACCGATGTTCAGGTGGCTGATGCTGACCTGAAGGCTAAGTATGACGAACAGAAGGAACATTACAAGCAGTATCAAGAGAGCCGCGACATTAAATATGTCGACTATCAGGTAGTCGCTTCTGCTGCCGACCGCACTGCCCTTATGCAGTCTATGAAGGATGCCCAGCAGCAGTTCGAGGCTGGTCAGGCAGTCGCTGAGGTTGTTCGCAAGGCTCAGTCACAGCATCCCTACACAGCTATTGCTGTCACACGTGCCGCTCTTCCTACCGATGTTGCCGCTAAGATTGACTCAATGGCAGTTGGTCAGGTTTCCGCTCCCTTCGAGACCAAGTTCGACAACACTCTTAATGTCGTGAAGTTTGTTGCCAAGGTTCAGCAGCCCGACTCTGTCGAATATCGTCAGATTCAAGTTGCCGGCGAGACTCCTGAGGAGGCTCACAAGCGTGCCGACAGCATCTATACCGCTCTGAAGGGTGGTGCCGACTTCGAGGCTCTGGCCAAGAAGTATAACCAGACAGGTGACAAGCAGTGGCTGACATCAGCTATGTACGAGCGTTCACAGTCGCTTGATGCTGACACGAAGATCTATATTAACACACTTGTGACGATGGGTGCTGGTGAGGTTAAGAACCTCGAATTGACTCAGGCAAGTCTTGTGCTGCAGGTCACCGACCGCAGAAAGATGGTCGACAAGTATGATGTAGCTATTGTGAAGCACACCATCGACTTCTCAAAGGATACCTACTCACAGGCCTACAATAACTTCAGCCAGTATGTCAGCGAGAACAAGACCCTGGCCGACCTTGAAAAGAACGCCGAGAAGTTCGGCTTCAAGGTTCAGGAGCGTAAGGACGTATACAACTCTGAGCACAATATTGCCGGTCTGCGTTCTACACGTGATGCCATGAAGTGGATTTTCGATGCTAAGGATGGCGAGGTTTCTCCTCTCTATGAGTGTGGCAACAACGACCATCTTCTGGTCATTGCCCTCACCAAGGTACATCCTGTAGGCTATCGTACTCAGGCTGACGTTGAGGAAGAACTCAAACAAGATGTCATTCTCGACAAAAAGTTCCAGAAGGCTGCTGAGAAGCTTGCTGGTGTGAAGAGCATTGCCGACGCCAAGGCTAAGGGTGCTGTCATTGATAGCGTCCATCAGATTACCTTCAGCGCTCCTGTCTTCGTACAGGCTGCTGGTGCCTCTGAGCCTGCTCTGAGCGGTGCTGTTGCAGCTGCTAAGCAAGGTCAGTTCAGTGCCAGTGTTATTAAGGGTAATGGTGCCGCTTACCTCTTCCAGGTACTCGACAAGAAAGAGCGCGAGGGCGTCAAGTTCGATGCCAAGCAGCAGTCTCAGAGCCTAAAGCAAAGAGCTCTCCAGGCAGCCAGTCGCTTCCTCAACGAGCTCTACCTCAAGGCTGACGTCAAGGACAACCGTTATCTCTTCTTCTAAGAGAATGTATGTATAACAAATAAGGCCTGGAATCGCGATTCCAGGCCTTATTTGTTACTCTGTCATGAATGCCGTTTTACTCTGTCATGAATGTCGTCTTACTCTGTCGGAGATGCTTTCTGACGGCAAAAGTTGTACAACTTTCCGCCAAAGTCCTACAGCTTTTCGCAGAGTTGTACAACTTCTTCTGGATGTTGTACAACTCTAGGGCAAAGTCGTACAACTTTTGCTGTAGGACATTGTTTCTTGCATTGTAATCGCTGCTGTTTTGCAGCGTAACGGATGCTTTGATGGCAGACAATTGATAATCGACTGTGTCATGTCTCATGCACCTTTTTCGTGACCCAAAGGCACTTCTTAGGTCGTTCCCCCGCATGGAACGACTCATTCCAAGCCTTTGGACGGTTCGCACCAAGGCTTGGAATGCCCCCGAAGGTGCCACTTCCTTCCATCGAAAGTGATTTTTGGCAAACTCCTAACCAGAATGTCTGAATCACCTTTAAATAAAGGAGTTCCGAATGGTTAGGAGTTGGTTAGGAGTTGGTTAGGAGTCATGACTACTCCTAACACGCTCAAACTTCTGTCTGCAAAGGCCTTTCGAAAGATTAGGTTAGGTGTTGGCCTATTTTTGTATGAATGTCAGTCCCAACTGACTTTTCTGGATATAAACTTGATATTCCAAAATGGAACATCAAAACCGAGTGCACAGCGGAACCGACCCGCTGTGCACTCATATAAGGCGTCGCCGTCTGATAGATTACGTCCCCCTTGCTCTTGTCGCCGATTCCCCAGCCGTCAAGAATGATCAAGAGCGCTTTCTTCGCATGGCCGTCACCTTGCGGGGTCAGGTCGTCCTCATCCGACGAGCATGCCGTGAACACGCTGGCGCCGCAAAGGAGGATGGCGGCGAGCATCCAATTAATTAGTCTTTTCATAATTAAACAGTTATCTAATGTATCTTATTGAACATCCGTATTTTCTCCAGCATGGCTGCAGCCCAAGCAGCGTCGCCTGGCATCTGGTAGCGGAAATATCCGGCTACTGAAACTGTAAAGATAGTGACACATTCGGGGGTGACGGTTAGATTGCCGTGTTCGGAGAGCGTAAAGAGTTCATCTCCCTCAACAGCCTGAACTGTAGGCATCACATCCCACATACGCTGGCCTGTGTTACAGTTGCAGTTCATATACACTTGTTTTATAGGGTGAGCGTCGGTCCATGATATATCGCTGATAACCTGTTCTGGCGTGTACTCCACCGTCTGTCCTGTCTCCATCGGCGAAAATACCATATCAACATCCGTAGGCCAAAGGCTGAAGAACTCTTGAGCGAAGTTGGCTCCTTGTGCAAAATTGAAGTCGGGTTCCTCGGCCTCGCCAAAAACGCCGCCTTGCAGATAGATGCACTTAACCTTCTTGCGTACCAGTTCTACACCGTTGAGCGACGAGTATTCATCGCCTTCTGATTGTAGCAGCTGTGCCAGACAGGTTACAAAACCAGTACATACGATGCTTACCGAGTGGTCGGGCTGGGCGGCTAAGAGCTTACGGTATAGCTGCCAGCCATCGGGTAGCGTGCTATAGTCTGCGACGGAACGTTTAAACATTGGCAGCCCGTTGGTATCCTTTATATCAGCCACATGTGCATAGTCTATCCATACCTTGGGGTTGTCGATGCCATCACAAACCAGTCCGATGGGCACATCACCATGGCCAAAGTACGTATTCATCACATCTGTAAACACAGCGTTCTGTTCGCCTTCGCGGTCTACCACCATACCAAGTATTCGGCATCGTCCGTGTTCCTCGTAGCGGTATAGCATCTCCATAGCAAACAGATCGTCGGTAGAAGAACCGATGTCGGTGTCGAGTATTATCAGCGGCATGCGGTTATTCTCCTGAATAAAATCAGGATTATCGACGTTGCTACACGAAATAAAAAACATTACACCGATTAGTGCAATAATGTAAGAATATACTCTATGTGTCATATTTAAATTCTGTTACTAAGTTATATTGTTTTGTATTTTCTGGAGGCAAAAATAATAATTAAAATTGAAACCAACAAATATTTCATATAATTTTAGATGTCACTACTGTCCCGTTAAAGTGGACTAATCGCTCTTTGAAATAATTGAAATTCAGTCTATTAGACAGGTTTTTGAAATGAAACGGACTTGATTTTGTAACTTTGCAGCCAAATATAATTGACTGCTATGTTCCAAGACAAATACGTTTTTGCTCAACTTACCGCTTTTCTGAACAGGACTCAGTTTAACAACTACGTTCGCAAGTATGATGGTAATCGCTACGTGAAGCACTTCACCTGCTGGAACCAGCTGCTTGCAATGATGTTCGGTCAACTGAGTAATCGTGAGAGTCTTCGTGATCTGATTGTTGCTTTTGAAGCACATCGGGCCAAGCAATACCATCTTGGATTAGGTCGTGAACCTATCGCTAAAACGACTCTTGCGTCAGCTAATCAGAATCGTGATTACAGAATCTTCGAGGACTTTGCCTTCTATATGATGAAGGAAGCTTGCGAGAAACGAGCGACCAACATCTTGGATATCCCAGGAAAGAAATATGCCTTTGATTCAACTACTATTCCGTTGTGTCTGGCAACATTCCCATGGGCGAAGTTTCGAAGAAAGAAGGGAGGCGTCAAAGCCCATGTCTTATATGACATTGAGGCTCAGGTTCCGGCCTTCTATACTGTGACCACAGCATCCAAGCATGATTCGACGACAATGTCTTCAATTTCCTGTGAGCCAAATGCTTACTACATATTCGACAGGGCTTATGACTCATTTAAGGAACTCTACAGGATACACCTTACAGAGTCTTTCTTCGTAGTCAGAGCCAAGACGAACCTGAAGTACAAGATTGTCAAATGGAAGCGAAGAATGCCTAAGAACGTGCTGACTGATGCAGAAGTAAAACTGGCTGGTTATCTCTCGGAGAAGAAGTATCCAGAGTCATTCAGACTCATTCGCTACTATGACGAGGAAGACGACCGTGAGTTCACTTTCCTGACGAATGCAAAGCAGCTTTCTGCATTGGATGTCGCAAATCTCTATAAGAAAAGATGGCTGGTAGAACTATTCTTCAAATGGCTCAAGCAACATCTAAAGATAAAGAGGTTTTGGGGTACGACGGAGAATGCTGTCCGCATACAAATCAGTGTGGCCATTATCACTTACTGTCTCGTGGCTATTGTCCAACATGATATGCGATTGGAACGCTCGACCTATGAGGTCTTGCAGATTCTTAGCATCTCATTGACAGACAAGACTCACTTACGAGACCTGTTCGATAAGACAAATTTCAACGATGTCAAAGATCAATTTGGTCCCCTCATTCCGGGGCTATTTGATTAATATTTAAACTCGTCCCATTTTAACGGGACACTAATGTATTAATATAAAAGAAAAAATAAAATTATCGTTAAAAAAACAATGTTTTTTGTATTTTGTTTTGTTATTCAACATTTTTTTAGTATATTTGCAAACAGAGAATTGGCTGAGTGGCTTAAAGCGCTTGACTGAAACTCAAGTAGTCCTTCGGGGCTCGGGGGTTCGAATCCCCCATTCTGATTATATTTATACTATATTATAGACTAGGGCAGGAATAATTTCCTGCTTTTTTTGTAGAATAATATAATTATTATAATGATGTTATACGAATATGACTAATAGAAGTACTAAAATACGAAGAAAGAAATTGTATCGTTATCATTGTGAGAGAAGATACAAAAGGCATAAGCGTGGGCATTATAGTAATAAGCACTGGAGAAGAAGGAATGCTTGTGTTATAAGCCCAATGAAAAGGAATCCTATTTCGAAAGCCACTATATTAGGAGCAGAATTTGAATCTCTTGTTCTTCAGATTATTGATGCTATTTTTTCAGCAGAAGAAAATAAGAATCTGAAAAAGTTTTTCAAAGAGAAACCTTCCAAGACCGAAATGGACGCATATATGAAAATACATGCAAAAGAATCTGTTAGGATCATTCATTCAGGATTTAAGAAAGCGCAATCTCTAATTATTGATGGGCTTCTGCAAATACAAGCGGAGAAAAAGGTGACAAAGAAACTACTGAAAGAAGCACGACAACAAAAAGCTAACAATAAGAATTTATTGGTAGCCCAAGTACACGTATTAGATTATAAAGAAACCGTATTAAAGCATCTTGCAGATACTATTTTCTGGCAATTAATTGAAGGTAAATTATATATCGCACGCCGTTTTCATAAGTTTGTGCCAGGTAACAAAACATTAGAAGAAACGAACTATAAATCCGTATTGCTTGTTGCTGATGAAATAAATTCTAATCCAGATAATTTCGTATTGCTAACAGATATTACTAACTATATTCAAATAGGTGACTTAATAGGAGTTGTTGATGGAAAACGAAGAATAATTGAAGTGAAAGATGGGGAGAAGAACAATGAGATAGTTGATGATCTAGATGATGTTTATAACTCTAAATTGTCTGTATATGATTTCTTCGAGAAATATGGTGAACGACCAAAAGATATAGAACAAATTAGACGAATACTCAAACAAGAAGAAGCTGTAGAAGATGAAATTAATATTATTAGGACTGACATGGGACATGACCCTGTAACAGATAGAAATATTAAAATACTCACACCAAAAGAAGATACTCCATATTTTTACGAAGAATTGCGTGATTTAGAAAAACAATTATCTCAACGGAAATTCTGGGCCTATACTGTTATTGAGGGATGTTTGCATATTGGTCTATATAAAAATAAATGGAAAATATTTGGTAAGCTTTTGTTAGAAAACATTGCGAAAGACCAGCATATAGAGCATAAAGTCATAGTTGATGCACGTTCGTCAATGAAAACGATGGATTGTCCACTCCTATTTATGCCTTTTTCCAAACAGTTGATCATAGATATTCTTTTAGGAAAAGTTTTGATGTATCTGATGCTTGATATTGACAAGTTTATGAAACTATTTGAATTTTATGGAACCAGATGTTCTTGGACATCAAGAAAAGAGGCGACAAAAATAAAAGAAGGTACAAAGAATTTGAATATATATTTAGATAATAATAGAGCTATAAAAATGAAAAATGCAAATGGTGTAGAAGCAATTATGGCAATGGGGACTATTACAAAGATTATCTTTAATCACATTAAACCGACATATATTGCCTATGCTTCTAACTATTACACTTGAAAAAATAGATACTAAAAGGGAAGGTAGAAGAACTGTAAGAACCCAAGTGTATATGACATGATGTATTTCACCAGCTCTTTCATCAATCAATTTTGCTGACATTGTGTAATAATTTGATTCCATTAGCGTCCCATTTTTAACGGGTCACTAATGAATTATGTTACTGAACCAATATATGATATTGAGAACTTTTGCTCTGACAATGAGACAAAGAACAAACTTGAGAGGCGATTTCCTGATCTGTTTTGGAATGTATCAGAAGACTTACATATATCATCAAATTAGGGCTTTTGTCCCAATACGAAGGTCAGTTACCGTTTCTTGCTGTTGATGCGGGAGCGGGTGGAGCGGAGGGTGCTCTCGCTGATGCCCATGATGCGCAGGATGTCCTCATCGCTCTTGCCCTCATGCTCCAGAATGGCGAAGAAGATGTATTTGGGCGACAGGTGGTTGTAGTCCGTTTCCATCTCGTTGACGAAAGGCAGGTCTTTCATCTTGTAATACTCCAGATAGTTGATGAAGTCATCCTTCGACCAGTGGACGGTGGTTTCACCAGTCTCAATGGCATCGTAGAGTTCCTTGCCTTTGGCGAGAATGCCCGAATGTCGATTTGTCAGCTCATTGATCTTCTCATGCAGTTTGTTGATTTCCGTAGCACTGGCCTTGCCGCTGCTTTCCAGTTCTGAAGCCTTTTTCGTATAGGCGTCCAACTGGATCTTACTCTCTGCTAATTCCTTTTTGGCTTTCATGCCTTGACGGCTCTTATAGCCGAGGAAAGTCACGATGATTGTTGTCAGTGCCAGAAGCCCTAACCCCCAGGTCATATACTTCTCTCGCAAGTCGCGCACAGCTGTCTCCTTGTCGTATTTCGCCTGAATTTCCGCTATTTGGTCTTCTCTTTGCCCTTCATAGAATCGCTCTTGCATTTTGAGGATACTATCTGCCAAAGCATTGGCCTGCATGAAATCCTTCTGCTCCATACTTTGCTGGCGCATGGCTTTGAGAATATCAATCTTTCCTTTAGTGCTTTCATTCATTTGTAATGCTTTGCTCCATAATTTTTGAGCTTCTTCAACATTATGCTCTTTCAGATAAATATTTGACAACGCCAAATAAGTCCATAATTGGGGATAAATATCTATGGCCTTTTGTAAATACTTCTTTGCCATCTCTGGTTCGTTCTTAGCATATAACTCTCCCATTCTAGTATAGAGATAGGCTTTATTTCTTTCTGTGATAAACTCTGCTAACGATAGACATTGCTGTATGCATATTGCCATGCTATCCATTTTTCCGAAATAGGAGTAATTACCTGCCAAATATAAGAAAGCTGTGGCTATCCTTTCATTGTCATTCAGCTCTTTGGCTACTTGAAGTGTTTTTTTTGCATATAAGAGGGCCAAATCTTTTTTATAAAACGCACTATTATAATGCGATAGTGTTTCATAAATTTTATGTTTAAGAAGCAAATTTTTTGTATTATTTGCTTTATCTTCAGCTTGTTTTAATAGATAAATAGTCTCTTTTCTGTTTAGACCTTCTTTGTACCCTATTATACCTTTATAATAATATGCGCGAGCCAGTTTTTCATTGTCAGTACTGTTTTGGTAGTATTTTGTGCAATAGTTAATAAATAAGCTATCAGGTGCATTCGGTCCAAACTTTCTGTATTTTGCTTCTGTTATGAGTAAAAAGTAGAAAGCAGAGTCTTCTTGATTATGAATAGCTTTCATAGGGATATTGACAAGTTGGTTTAATGCGGAATCTACTTTATCGTGAACCAATAATGAATCTATCTGTTCTAACTGAGCAGTCACACTTCCCCCTTTGCATCCCATCACGATGATAGTTGCAAGCAATAAAAGGAATTGGATACAACTCTTTTTCTTTCTCATGGTGCAAAGGTACAATAATTTATCCAAAAACGAAAATAATCCATCTTTTTTCTTGGTTGCGTATGTTGCAACGTCATTTCGTATTCGGAATATGCTGCATTTTCTGTCAGATTCTTTTGTTGCACAAGATGCAACACGCTTATAGATAATAAGTTAGGCATGTTTTGTATACGCAACAGCAGATTAAAATAAATATCAAAAATGCTTGGAAGAAAATATTTTTGATTCTAATTTTGCAAAACAGAAACGCTTCACATTGTCTGAATCGACATCAGAATGGAGCAAGTATTAACATTTAAGTAAAATATTAAAATGAAAAAAAAGATTCTTTTGATGTTATTGTTGGGTGGAATGACGTTGATGCCAACAGGCATGATGGCGAAATCTGATTACGGCTGGGACGATAATGCAGAACCAGTCATTTGGCGTACTCCCGCACACAATCCGTATGTGTACATTACTTATGACGAAAGCAATGGAACAGTCCTCGTGACCTTCAACTCTGCTGTTGATAATGCAGAGATTTTGGTTAATCTGAATGGTGAGGAAGTAGATTATCAAGTAATTGATGCCACAACAGGTATGCAAATACCTATTTCCCTGCCAATCTATGGCAGTGGAGAGTTTACAATTCAAGTGAAAAGCGGAACGACTCTGCTTTCTATAGAAAACATTTAATTAAAATATTTTTATCAAGACGATCAAATGAAGAAGGTTAATATATCAATAGTAAGCATTCTATTTGTAATGCTTGGAGTTTTATCAAGTTGCTCCATAGACAATATTGCCATTAATGAGTCTGCGCTCCATAAACAAACACCACAGATATCATTTTCGGATAGCGAGTATAAATTGCTTGGCACGCTGTCAAGACCGAATAGTATCGGATTGTCTGAAGCTAAAGAATGTATAGCGAGTTACATAGGTTTTCACAATACCCGTATAGACGATGCCTCTCTCCAAGAAATAGGCATTTTGACTAAGGGACTTTTAGGAACTATTCCTGATAGTGTGTCTATGATGCTTCCTGATACGCTCGCTTATGTTTTTTATTCTGAAAATGACGAAAGATATATTGTTGCTTCTGCTGATAATAGGGTTTCTACTCCTATATTAGCTTTTATGAGTAATGGGAATCTGCTTGATCAAAATGAGAGTTTAGAGAAATGTCAGATCATAGAAATGTTAAGAGACTATATCTATTTGGAAATTCGAGATTACGAGTCGAATAGAGAATCATTACTTCAGGAGATACTCGATAAGATAAACAATGGCCGTGCCTTTACACGTGCAAAGGACGATCCAGAATACTCAGAAGATGACTTAATCGTAATAGATTATGAATTTGGAGGATGGTATTTGACAGATTACGTAGATCAATTATTAAGAGTTGCCTGGTCACAAGAAGCACCATATAATGATAAAGTAAAAAACAAAGAAAATTGCGGAACAGTAAAAACTGGCTGTGTAGCAACAGCTGTTGCTCAGATTTGTTCATTTTGGAAATACCCAAAAACAATAGAAAATATAACTCTAAATTGGGACAATCTTACGGCGCAGAGTCGAATCTATGCTCATGAAACGAATAAAGTCAATCAGGTGTCAACCCTCATGAAGGTTACAGGCGAGGGATCTGGTATGAATTATGGTTGTAGCGAAAGCCACACAGATGCGTATGAAGGAAGGAATTGGTTAAATACTATAGGTTATAGTGGAGGAGATGAATATAGCTATGATTATGATAAAGTCGTTCTTTCCTTGAAAGCTGGTTGCCCTGTGCTGGCAAGAGGAGAAAGAGTATCAAATGGAGGTGGAAGGAAGGGGCATACTTGGGTTATTGATGGTTATGCTGTAAATGAAAGAAAAAGACGTAGACAGGTATTTCTGAGAGATAATAAAACAGGCCAACAGGTGATGCTGTCTGATAATGTTTATACAGAAAAAGACAAATCACTCGATATTAACTGGGGCTGGGGCGGAAATTTCAACGGATGGTTCCCTGAAGGTTGCTTTGATGCATATAGTTTATTGCGCAGAACAACAATCACGCGATCAAGCGATGATGATAATAGGAATTATGAGTATACAAGAAAGATTTTTGTCGGTTTAAAACCTTCATCTATATGAAAAGAGTATTTTTAGCATTATGTACGGTAGTCATGGTTCTGATGGCCTGTTCAAACGATGACTCCAGCGATTCGATAATAACAGACAAGGATGTTATGTATATTTCAAACAGCGGTGGTACTGATACGATAAAAGTGTTAAATCATCATCACATGTGGCTGATCAGCGATGCTGAAGTCCATTTCAATGACTCGACATACTGGGTTAGCCCAATACAAAATGAAGTATCTCCACATCAGTTTGAAATGGATGGAAAGTGGTTTAAGATTGTGATACCAAATGATAATACAAACCTGATTGTGGCTAGTGTAACAGGGAATGCATTGGCCTCAAACGACAGATGGTATATAAAAATCAATATCTCTGCTGGTGGAGAATCAGATAAATTCATTTTGGTTAAATCCAAAGAGCACTAGATGTTGCACTGGAGTATGCTGGTGGATATCTGCAGTCGAAAGCAGAGTGGCTGCAAAACAATAGCAAGGAAAAGACATTTGTACTCATGGAGCCTTACACTATTATTAAAGTAGAGTAACTGGCCAAATCGGAAATAGATCGTAAGAGTTTTAGAGAAATAATCAATCCGGAACGATTATATCAGAGCCTACCACGGCTTTGTAGTGGAAAGATATTTATTTAATTCATTTAAACTCAAGAAGTATGAAAAATTTAGATTATTTAGTATCTCAATTGGATACTTTAGACAACGAACATCAAGATAGTGTCTATGGCGGTATCGTATCGGTGGACCTTCATTTACCATTAACAGATAATCCTCCAACGAATGGAGGCGACTGCAAATGCTTAGACTTAATCTGTTAATAAACAAGGTTGAGCAACTCGAAATTTCGAGTTGCTCAATATTAATAATCTGTAATAATAATAGTAGTTTATGAAAACAAGTCAATATAACATATTAATTCCATACAAAGGTAATATCATTGTGTATAACACGTTATGGAACTCATTTATACTTGTAGATAGTAAAAATAAATTATTAGATTATATATCAGGGAAAGAAGATGTAAATGATATTTCTTCTAATGTCCCTTCTATAATCATGCAAAAAAACATTGTTGTTGAAGATTCTACTGATGAGAAGAATCAAATACGCACATTATTAACAAACAACGTCTATGATGAGAAAGAAATGGAAATCATAATTATGCCAACATTAGGATGCAATTTTAGATGTTGGTATTGCTATGAGACACATGACAATAGAATGGAGAAAATGTCAAGTCATGATATTTGTAATATTGTGAAATATATTGAGAAAAGGATGGAGTCTAACCCTTTAACCAAGATTATTAGCATAAGGTTTTTTGGCGGTGAGCCCTTTTTGTATTTCGATGAAGTAATAAAACCTTTATTGGAAGATATAGAAAAAGTAGCAATCAAATACCATGTAGACTATGTTGCTTCAGCCACTACAAATGCATCATTAATCAAACCTAGTTATTTGAAGTTCATGAAATCACATAACTTCAAATATTTACAGATCACTTTGGATGGTAATAAAGAGCGCCACAACAGGATTCGCTTTGCTCATTCAGGAGATAATTCTTATGATGTTATTGTAGGAAATATCAAAGAATCCATCAGCGTGGGAATACGGGTTACACTGAGACTAAATATTTCTGAACATACAGAACTTGATGTAAAAAGATTGTTAGCAGATTTCGATGACGTGACAGACAAAGAACTTATTGTATTCTCCATCTATAAAGTATGGCAATCGAAAGAAGAAGTTAATGCGATTATTGATAAGATTGTTGGAGAAATAAGGAATTCGGGATTTCACTGTACGTCTTACTATTCTACTCCAAGTTCCCTTTGGAGCATCTGCTATGCAGATAAGGAGAACGAGATCGTTATAAAGCCGGGGGGCTATATTTACAAATGCACTGCTAGGGATTTCTCCCAAGAAAGAGTTGAGGGCAGATTGAATGAAGATGGAGAAATAATGTGGAGCAAGCAACACAAAAAGAGGCAAGAGACTTCTGTTTTTGACAACAAGGCATGTATGAATTGTAAGATTATGCCAATATGTATCGGAGGATGTCGACAAAAGCATATAGAGCATAATGATAATAACACATGTATCTACCATATGGATGAGCTTTCAAAAGTTGAATATGCACGCAAGGTGTTTATGGACAAGTTAGAAACTTTAATTATTTGACGATAAAAAGCAGAATTGCAACTCTTCATTCCTGTTTGGAGTCAAATAATAAAAAGATACAATGAAAAAAATAGTAGTATTAGTTATTTCTCTTTTCTTGTCTGTAACCAGTAGTTATGCAGACAATCTTTCCGGTCTTGTGAAAGACAAGAACGGGAATGGTGTTCCATACGCCAGTGTTGCCTTTCTGAATCAGACGGATTCTTCATTTGTGTCTGGAACTGTATGTGGAGAGGATGGAAGATTCTTTATTGAAGACACGCCCAAAGATGTCATAATCAAAGTTACAAATATTGGCTACAAAGAGCGTTATGTCAACTATCCAAGCGGAAACTATGCCGAGATAGAGTTGGAGGAAGATGTCATTCTTCAACAAGAAGTGGTAGTGAAAGGCCATCGCACCTTACATAAGCTGACCAGCGAGGGCCTGAAGACCACTGTCAGCGGTACGGTTCTGGAACGACTTGGCAGTGCAGAGGATGTACTGGCCAAGATACCAGGAATCATCAAGAAAGCAGAGGGCTATGAGGTGTTCGGAAAAGGAACCCCCGTATTCTATATCAATGGACGGAAAGTGTATGATGTGACAGAACTGACACGACTGAAAGCAGAAGACGTGAAAGACATATCCGTCATCAGTAACCCCGGAAGCAAGTATGACGCTACCGTCAAGGCTGTGGTTCTCATCAAGACTAAGACACCAAAGGGCGAAGGATTTGGCGGAACGCTACAGGCCCAGTATCAACAGTCACAATTTGCCAATCCCACGTCTCTTGCCAATCTGACCTATCGTCGCGGCAAGCTTGACATATCTGACGCTGCATACTTTGCCAAGATAGACAGAATGCAGTATGCAGAAATTAGCCAGGCCATATCTGGCGACAAGCTGAGGAATCAGCAAATGATAACCGATAACCACCTATGGGCAAAAGCGCTTATGAATGCGTTAAGCATCAATTATCAGTTGGCAAAGGACCACTCCATCGGCATGAGATATAACATGCAGTATGTCTTCAATTCAAGAAACAGTAACAAGAGAGAGACCAACGTTTGGGAGGATGGTGAATTCCAAGGCCATTTGTATTCTGACAGCAAAGGCCATCAAGACTATAAGCCCAAGCATGAACTGAACGGCTATTACAAAGGTGTCATAGCAGGCATTGAGGCGGAATGGAATATAGATTATCTGCACGATTCGTCTGATGCGTATTCCGAAGTGAACGAATCGAGCGAAGACCTGGGCAGCAGAATCGTGACCTCACAGAATGATGTGGTCAACAATATGCTTGCCTCCAAACTGACACTGGGCTGGAATTTCAGAAAAGTCCATTTTACTGTAGGTGGCGAAGGAATCTCAACAGTCAGAAACGACAAATATATTAATCCAGAGGGCTACGTAGCGACCTCAAATTCCAAGTTGGAGGAAAAGCAGATCAGTCCTTTTGTTGAGATATCCATGCCATACAAATATGGCACGTTAACAGCAGGACTAAGATATGAGCACGTGGATTTTGACTATTATGAGGATGATGAGCGCGTGGATGCTCAGAGCCGGTCTTTCTCCAATCTGTTCCCAAGTCTTTCTGTAAATGCCAGGATAGGTGACGCACAGTTCATGTTGGGCTATACGGCCAAGACTACGCGGCCTACCTACAGGGCACTGAGCAATAATGTCATTTACCTGAACCGATTCTCTTTGCAGTCAGGAAATTCGACACTGATTTCCGAGACTGTACACAACTTAGCCTTCACAGGTCTGTGGAGAGGCATCCAGTTGCAGGTTAGTTACAAAAATCGCAAAGATGCCATTATCACTAAGATCATGAAATTCCAAGAGGATATCTCCATGATGAAGCCTCAGAATGAAGAAAGCCTCAAGTCTCTATCAGCGATGTTGGCATATACACATCGGATTGGCTGTTGGACTCCGAAGCTGTCGGTAGGCGTTTACAAGCAATGGTTTCAGTTAGAGACAGGGCAAGGAAGTATCTCCTTCAATTCACCCGTTGTGTCCATCAATGTAAGTAACATGATCAGCCTTCCTAAAGGTTGGCTGTTCTCTGTAGACGCTTTTTATCAGAGCAAGGGAGACTCAGAAAATGCCAGTCTGACAAAAGATCAGCTGGCCTTCGACGTAAGCCTCTCAAAATCCTTTTTCAAGAAAAAACTATTTGTAGAGCTTAAGGGAACAGACCTCACTTACGGCCGTACTGAAGAGCATAAGAATATTGATTTGAATATAGAGCATATTCAATACAACAGATACAACACCCGAGCCCTGCAAATAACCGTGCGCTATAACTTCAATATGATGAACAGTAGGTATCTGGGTAAAGGTGCTGGTACTGAAGAACGCAGGAGGATGAAATAAAAAGGGGAAAAGCTATGAAGAGATTTCCGATAACGCTTCAACACGATGCTATGCAATGCGGTATTGCATGCCTGCAGATGGTCTGTCAATACTATGGCAGAACATATAGCATGGAGGCTTTTTCGAACTTTTGTCATGCCACAACGGAAGGTGTTTCGATGTTAGGTATCAGCGAGGCATTTGAAGCCCTTGGCATAGAGTCTGTCAGTGCGAAGGTGTCTGTAGAGAAACTAACGAAAGCACCGATGCCGTGTATCCTACACTGGAGCCAGAACCATTTTGTGGTGCTCTATCGGGTGAAGAAAGGACGGGAATTCTATATCGCTGATCCTGCCAAGGGGCTGGTTAACTATAACTCTGATGAGTTCTGCCGTCATTGGGTTAGTACCACTGAAGACGAAGAAGAGAAAGGTGTGGTCATGTTCCTTGAGCCAACAGAAGAATTTTATCATAAAGATATACCGATGAGAAAAGAGAATCATTCAATAAGTTTCCTGATGAAGTATTTCCGCCAGTATCAAGGTCAGCTATCACTGATTGCCCTGACTTTGGTATTGGGAAGCTTGGTGCAGCTGGTACTGCCGTTCCTTACACAGCAGATAGTTGACACAGGTATCAAGAACCGCGACATCGACTTCATCTGGCTCATCTTGGCAGGGCAGTTGGTGCTGGTGGTGAGCCGAACGGCGGTGGACTTCCTCCGTCGGTGGCTGCTGCTCAAGGTCGGAATGGCAATCAACATTGCACTCATCAGCGACTTCTTCGTAAAACTGCTGCGATTGCCCATGTCGTTCTTCGACACGAAGCTGATGGGCGACCTGATGCAACGCATGGGCGACCACACCAGAGTAAATACTTTCCTGACGCAGCAGTCGATGAGCACGATGTTTTCGATGTTGACACTGGTGGTGTTCTCAGGAGTACTCTGGTGGTACAATCCGCTGATATTTGCCATCTTCCTGACTGGGAGCATGCTCTACGCCGGATGGATGATGTTATTCCTGAGAAGGCGAAGAGTGCTCGACTATGAGTTGTTTGCACGTCAGGCAGAGAACAACAATAAGACTTACCAGATGATCACCTCGATGCAGGAAATCAAGCTGCAGTCGTGCGAACAGCGTCGAACAGACGAATGGCGGCAGGTACAGAACGACTTGTTTGATGTACAGACGAAAAGTCTCAGGCTGAAACAACAGCAAGAGGCTGGCTGTATTCTGATTAATGAAGGGAAGAATATCGTGATTACAGTCATTGCAGCGACGGCGGTCATCCACGGAGAGCTGACTTTAGGCATGATGCTCGCCATTCAGTATATCACCGGACAACTGAACGCTCCAATCTCACAGCTGATGGACTTCCTTTATAATCTACAAGATGTAAGGATATCTCTGGAGCGCATCAATGAGATACACCAGACAAAGGAAGACCATCTGGACGACTGGCGATGGAAGTCGTATAAGAATGGCAAAAAGGAGATAGACCTGCAGGGCGTGAATTTCAAATACGATCCGCATAGCCCGAAATGGACACTTCAGGATGTGAGCTTCAAGATTCCTGAGGGCAAAGTGACTGCCATCGTTGGGGCATCAGGTAGCGGTAAGTCGACTATCATCAAACTGCTACTGAAGTATTACAGTGTCTATGAAGAGTACGGGCAGGGCAACATTAACCTTGGGGGGTGGTTCCTGTCGCTCTACGACATCAAGTGGTGGCACAATCATTGTGGTGTGGTGATGCAGGATGGTGTAATCTTCTCTGAGTCCATCGCCCGTAACATCGCCGTCGGTGATGGTGAGATTGATGAGGAACGGCTGATGTGGGCTGCTGAGATTGCTTGCTGCAAAGACTTCATCATGGCTTTACCGCTAAAGTTCAATACGAAGATCGGACGCGACGGTTTAGGACTGAGTCAAGGACAGAAACAACGCATCCTCATTGCCAGAGCAGTATATAAAGACCCAGATTTCATCTTCCTCGATGAAGCCACGAATGCACTTGATGCTAAAAACGAACGGCAGATTACAGAGAATCTGGAACATTTCTACAAGGGCAAAACGGTTGTTATCGTGGCGCACCGCCTATCGACAGTGAAGAATGCAGACCAGATTGTGGTGCTCGACAGCGGAAAGGTCATAGAAATAGGCACGCACAATGACCTCGTGGCCAAACGTAGTGCCTATTATGAACTCGTCCGTAACCAGCTGGAGTTGGGGGAATAATGGCTTAAATTGAAGGTGTTCACCTTAATATCTTTATTCTGTTTATGTTTTTAATAATTTTTTTGTGATAATGCTTTGAGGTTTGGAGGAAAATACCTAATTTTGCAACCAGAAAAAGCAAGTCTGGAACATGGTGCTAAATAATCGAAAGAAAATCATCTTGGCAATCCTTGAAAAAATGGGAGGTAATGTTTCTGCTATTTGTATGCAGAAATATTTATTTATTTATATAAGGATTGGAGGCGAGAAATTATACGATTTTGTGCCTTATAAATATGGCTGTTTCTCATTCCAGGCTAATCAGGATCTTGTCTCTTTGTCGAAAAACGGGTATATTACGACAGATCAAAAGGAGGGTATAAATAGGGGGTATCGGCTGAATTATGCATTGAACATGAAAACTGTCCTGAATATGTTTGATGTAGAACTCATCAATCAGCTTTATGATAATTTTGGGCATCTTAGTCAAGAGGAACTGATAGCCTATACTTATCGGAAATGGCCTTATACCGCCATCAATAGTGTTATTAAGGAAAAACTGCTTAACGATGAAGAGTTAGAAAAGGTTCAAGTGCAGAAAGAAAGATATTTGAGAGCGGAGCCGATGCTTTTTACGATAGGCTATGAGGGTTTTTCTTTAGAAACTTATCTTCGTCAACTTATGTCTAACGATGTGCATGTCTTGTGTGATGTCCGAAAGAATGCTTTTAGTATGAAATACGGTTTCTCGAAAACGATTTTACAAAAGGCTTGTGAAGGAGTAGGTATAAAGTATATTCATGTTCCTGAATTGGGCATTGAATCGGAACAGCGTCAGACGTTGAAAACACAAGAAGATTACGATGAACTATTTGGGCGATATGAACAGACAACGCTTCGTAGAAACTGGAAGTATTTGTTAGGAGTACGTGATATGATATCTCAATTTGGGCGCGTTTGTTTGACTTGTTTTGAGAAAGATCCAAAACAGTGCCATCGTACAAGGGTAGCTCGAGCGTTGATGTGCCTCCCAAATATAGACTATCGATTTAACGAAATCTTGTTATGATAGAAAAGGTATTGGTATCGGTAATGACTTATCCTACATTGTCGGATAAGCATTTTGAAACGGTTTGTACTGCAGGCTTTCGCGAGGATGGTAGTTGGGTTCGTATATTTCCTGTTCCACATCGACTTATGAAGTTGCAAGAAGATAAAACATATCGGAAATGGCAATGGATTGACGTTGACTTGGTGCATCGCCCAGAACGCGATGACAGGCCTGAAAGTTTTCGTATAAGAGATATTGATACACTTAAACCTGGAAATATTATCAGCACTGAGTTAAAAAATGGATGGTTTCAAAGATGGGAATACGTTAAAAAGAATAAATACATCTATACAAATATGTCCGAGTTGATAGGCTTGGCAAGTGAAAATAAACTATCTTTGGCCGTTTTGAAGCCAAATCGAATAGAAACAGTCGTTTGTGAAAAATATACATCAGAAGAAATAGCAAAGTTTCAGAAAAAGCAAGCAGAATTACAGGCACGATATGATGCAGATATTCAGCAAACCTCACTTTGGGACGACTCAAATCATCTTAACGAGCATTTTAAGTTCGCAGAAAAGATTCCTTATAAGTTTAGTTATAAGTTTTTTACTGATGACGGAAAATCACGCACGCTTATGATAGAGGACTGGGAAATTGTGGAATTGTATCGTAATTGTATTCAGGCTGGCGATGGTGAAGACATTGCCTGTAAGAAGGTTCGTAACAAATATATGCAGTTAGTCAGGGAACGTGATGTATATTTGTTCTTGGGTACTGTTTATAAATGGCAAAAAATGAATGGTACGAATCCATTTGTTATTATTGGCGTTTTTTATCCCCCCAAAGGTATTACTCAGCAATTGAGTTTTGATTTTTGAGTAAAAGAATAATGAAGGGATGTGCAACACCTGTAGACACCCCTTTACCAACTAAAGTTTAAGTATTAAGGTCGCTAAATTTTAAACTTATACTTTCTCACTTCTGCCCCAGCTCTGCATTTGGAATTTGTCACGAAATGAAATTGCATGAGCAGTGACATATTGCATTGTATTCTTTTTGTCGATATTTTTGACACCCTTTATTTCGTCAATCGCATCTTTAATGGCATGAAAATTCCAAAGGACATACCCCTCGTATACTCTATTCTTTGGTTCTTTTCTAGGTTGACTTATCCACCTAACAAAATAGTCTTTATAATCAGCAATATGAACATCTTCATCGCGAATTAAGATGTCGAAAATCATCTTATAATATTCAATTAACATTGCATCAAAGAACTTGTTGCCTTTTTGTTTTATTGCTTCGTCATAGAAACGATCCATCTTTTTAGAGAATTCTTTCCATTTTGACTTTTGTTTGCTATAATCTTCCCAGTTTGAGATTAATTGCAAATCTAACAATTCCATTTTCATGATTCTGCAATATTTCGGATTAAGTTCCTTCTTACTATTTATATCAAAATTGTTACTATTGTTTTTTTCTGGTTTCAAAATTCCATTATTTATTTCTTTAATTATTTCATCACAGATTTTTATACCAACTTTATATTTCTTTGAGGCAAGAATCATATCCATAATACCGCTGTATGCACGGGTGCATTTTTGAATATAATATGCTCTTTCTTGTGGAGTTTTAAGATTATTCTTCCGGAGAATCTTGCGTGTACAAGAAATGACCTTCCTATATTCAGTTTCTGCATTTTCGGCATAGTATATTAATTCTTTTTTGTTTGAATAAAGATTTTTGTAGCAAACTCCTAGTGAGAAATGTAGTTCTAGTTTCCTTTCATTTGATATTTTGCTTTCATTGTCTCCTTCCCAGAGTTTAAAGAAATCCAATGCACAAGAATAGTGACCCTTTATCATATTGACGTATCCTCTATTATATGCATTATCATTCCATTTCTGGTTAATCATCTTTTTTGAATTTGTTGTAGCAAATCCTGCGGCATCATTGTATATCGTGCTTGAAGAAATATTAAATAGACTCTTCATTGCAAATAGAATGTTCCTTTTATGTTCTGCATTAACACGGATGACTCTTATTCCATGGGATTTTACATGAAATTGTTCTATTCCAAACAAAAATATACTGTCTTGTCGCAAAATACGATTGTTATGTGGTGAAGGTTCCCATAGAAAAAAACGGGCATCAATATCTGAACTGATGTTAGTTTCTTCGTGAGTCCGAAAAATCAAATTATATATAGACTCCTTTTCGTTTTCCGGACGGATGTAAGTTAGTGAATCATTCTCTATCATGTCTCTCATGACATCATAACAGTAAATGAAACCATCATCAAAGATGTCTTCACTACATGCGAACCATAATGATGTGAGTAAATTTTTGCTAAAATCAATGAGACAAGTTGCACCACCATTATGTTGTATGTCTGCAAGGATATCAAGATCTGTAAAATCTTTTGTATATTTTCCAGGATAATGTTTTCTCGCATTTGATACCATTTCCTGTAGTCCAGAAATGTAGTTCGCTCGAGTGTATGCTTTTTCAAGTTTGTATTTTTTCTGTGTCATTTGCATACGAATAGAATGTCCAGAACGGATAAATCCATTTTCAACTTCTTCTATAGAATACCTGTCTTCTTTCTTCTTTTTAGTTTCATCTGTTGGATAATATTTACTAATACCTCTAAATATGTAATGAGGCGCATCATAATAGTTAGACTCGTCTATACCCATGTATTCCTCAACTTTACTAAGAATCTCATTAATGTATAGTATACCCTCACATATACAATTTCTGTTTGTTGCTAAATTTTCCATAATTGATTTCTTTAAACATTAAATTTATATTATATTCTCGTCTATCTTGATCATATATCAACTAATTTTATTTGTTATTCTTTGCAGTTCATCATCTAATTTGCGGTCAACTTTTTCGATGGGTTCACCATGGACCATGAGGTTTCTGACCTTGCTGATTTCTGACATCATCCGAGCCTCGTCGGGTGTGATTATCTGGTTTTCAACCAAAACACGTAAGATATCACGAATCGAGAAATAGCGACCGTCCATTTGTCTGATGACAGGTAAAGACCTTGCAACCCTTTCGAAATCAATAAAATGACCTAGAAACACTTGTTTGTCAACCTCACCAGATTTGTACTTACTACTCAGATTCTTGGCAATCTCACTGAAATAATTGGGACTTACGGCCTGAAATACGTAATTGAGTGCGCAGCATATTGTGGAGAAGTTGAGTACGGCAAAAAAGATGATAAGCCATCCAGACAGGCAAAAACTTTCGTCAGCCATAAGTTTGACGATCGCAACTAAGAACAGGTCGTAAACAATGGTGGCTGCTGCCAGGACTGCTACGATCCTCATATTCTTGTAGAGTGCGGTCTTGGCAGTGTCTCCGATTTCTGTCAGGCTCTGATCTGCTCTTACCCGATTATCAATACTCTCTGCCATGAAAAACATGCCAGTAAAAATGATTCCCACTAAGGCTGCTATTGCCTGCGGTGCTGTTGTAAACAACCAATACATCGTGTTCTGGTCCATAGTTTTATTCATTATCGAATTTTTGGCAAAAATATGAAAAGAATCTGAATTATGCAAGGGTTTGACGTTTCTTTTCTGACAATAGCCGTTTCTAACGGATAATTACCGAATATCCTGGTAATCAGGCGATTAAAATAACATAGGACAAGATAGAACGAATAAAAGAAACGTTTTTATATGATCCTCCTCGCATACTAACTGCGCAAAATTACATTTTTACGTACCTCACGTTACCACTTCAATGTGTTGATACTGTAGGTAATAGTGATAGTTGAATTCTATTTCATAATGCTCCATATAAGTTAGCAAATGGTGAATAAGGAGTAGAATCTCAATGATTCTCTTTGCGGTTTTTAAATTCTTCGTTCTCATGTTTAAAAAATCTTTTAGTTTAAAGGTTATACTCAGATTCAAAGTTTTGGTTTGTTTTGAGATACTTTTTTAAAATAAATAGTTCGAAGAAATAAAAAACAAATAGAAATTCATTAGAAAGTGTGAAATTTTTGCGAAAAAATTTGGATATTCAGTTTTTTTTCGTACCTTTGCACTCAATTCAAAGCATCGCTCTACTTTCTTGTAGAGACTCGCCGCTTACGAGCGGCATTTTTTATATCCATACTAATCATGGCAAAAAGAGTAACATTCTACATTGACGGCTTTAATTTTTACTATGGTCTGAGAAGATCCAGAAAAGGGAATCCTCGCTGGGGAAGGTATTATTGGATTGATATGGTCAAATTCTGCGAGAGCTTCCTTGGTGATGATCAGCAATTGGAGAAAGTCGTCTATTTCACGGCTTCAGCTTTACGTGAAGACAAAAGTAGTCGTCAGAGCGCTTTTCTTAATGCTAATAGACTGATTAACGGCAATCGTTTTGAGATTGTGCGTGGCAAATACTTTACTAAGAATATCACCTGCCCTCTATGTAAGGGTACAATTCCGCGTCCAGAAGAAAAGAGGACTGATGTGAATATATCGGTCAGGATGATAGCCGATTGTGTGCTCGACAAAACCGACAATCTGGTGCTCATTAGTGCTGATAGTGATCTGGTGCCGCCATTGGAGTTTATCCAGCGGCATTATAAAACAAAGAAACTAAAAGTTTACTTTCCTCCATCGGATGATTGTCGTGATTTGACCGATAATCTCAAGCGCCATGGTGGTAAACCTTCTTTACTTGAAAAGAATGAAAGACGATTCGAGCTGGCCATCATGGATGATGAGGTAAGTAAGGGTGGTTTGAAATACTCTATCCCAGAAAAGTGGAAGAAGTTTCGCGAAGATTTTTAATTGATCTCCCTACTCTTGTTCAATTTATCCTATTTCTCAGCATTTCTTGCTGTTGATGCGGGAGCGGGTGGAGCGGAGGGTGCTCTCGCTGATGCCCATGATGCGGAGGATATCCTCTACTGCTAGTTGGGTGGACTGAGCATACCACAATCATGACGCACTAGAATACGCCAGAACGATTAGCCCGAACAGCAAAGAAGGGGGGAGAGGAAAAACAACTCTATGGATAGATAGCGGACGCAACAATTACTTTATCACGATTTGCTTTCTTTTCCCGTAAATATAGTAACATTGAGGACATCTCTTATCTTTCTCCCAAGTTGCATCATCTCCAACAAAACCAACAGCCTTACGGACAGCATCTTTTAACAGATTTATCTCAACCTCAGTACATGAGTCTGAATATCTTACTTCTTTTATTATTTTTCCCCAATCTATTGTTACATCTTTATGATTACCATATATTGTCTTTCCATTCTTCACATGTTTTTTCCCTTTTGCTGTTGTTGGGGTATTAGGAACTAACATAATTCTTGTTTCCTGTTCGTGCTCAAAAGCATCTCTTTTTAACAACATTAGATTTAAATATTCTGTCTTATCAAAATGAGTGAAGAATAATTCATACCAAGGGTTTATCTCAAGTTTCTTATTTTTCCTAATTTCTTTTAGGTGCATTCTATCTACATCTCCCTCCCATACATACGAAACCAATCCTTCATATATTGAGTAGTCTTTTAAAAATGAAATAAGTTCTTTCCTTAATTCTGATTTGCTTAAGGTAAACTCAACGCATCTAGCACCTAACCCTACTTTTCCATAAGTATATATTTTCCATGCGGCTTCATTATTCTTCTTTCCTGTTAGACAAGTAGAATATATTAGGGGACATACATCTGTTTCCTTTCTACCAGCAAGTATTGTGTTATAATTAGCATTATAAAACCGACTCTCATAATTATCTTGCCATAACGAAGGCTCTGCAAAACGGAGAGACTTAGTTTCAAGGCAAATCAATGCGGTTTCTAAATCCATATATTTATAGTAATTGCTACCAACGAGGGATCCAATTTTGAAATAGGACACATTATTTTTGTCAAGAATAGAATCGAATTTATTCCTTACATCTTTAAAGATTTCTATGTTCTTTAACTTAAATTCCTCGTTTTTTTCCGTAGACCGTATTTTGGGTCCATTTTTCGTTATTACTGTCATAAGATTTAATTTTATAATATACCACTTGTAAATTCAGCTGTAGTTAACTCTTACAGTATTTGTAATGCTTTAAACAATCCTCTATGCACAACAATGTTTTCGTTGAAATTGAACCGTGCTTCTGGATTAATGTATCTAAAGAAGGAGATAGTCCTTTTCTTCGGCCTGTTACCTATAACGCTAAAGTTAAACAGTAGCTGAAGCACATAATCAACATTACCGTTTTGCACAGTTCCTTTTTTGTAGTATTGTTTATACGTGTCTTTAAATTCTTTAATTGTAAAATTCCATTTTCTTATTTGGGAAATGATAGAGAAAATGACCTGAATATCAGGTAATTGTGCATGTATCTCGTCTACAATCTCTTCTTTTAGATAATTTGAAAATCCTTTGTCCACACGTTTTACGGTCAGTGCTGTTATTTTTAATTCACCATTTTCCAAGGTGTTTTCTGCACAGACCTGTAAGTATTTTATATAATCTCTTGGCCTCAGTTGAGTACTCAATGTAATATAATGAAATAAATCGATTTTCTTTTTAGCACTTCCTCCTAAATTGATAGTTTGACCAGTAAAAATCGTATTCCATGCTTTGTCAAATGGAAGGATTTCACCATTAATATCAATGGCTTTTGATATTCGGTATGCCAACATTGATTTTAATTTTTGTTCATCCCATTCCAAAGAGATTTTAAAATCACCCCATTTATTCTTGTCAGTATCTTTTATAAGAAGATAAATATCATCTCTTAAAAAGACTACAGGGCATATGATGTGCTTTTTATCCTTGAATATTGATTTGATATCTTGTACTGCTTTGAATAAACTTGTAATTAAATAGACGTATTGAGAACGTTCTTCTGAAGTTTCAAAATCACGATAATCCTCATCTAGTTCATCAAAAATGACATAGTAATTGGAGTCATCAATGTAACTCTCTATAATATCTTCAAGAATGTTCGTTTTTTCAATCCAAGATAGACTCTCAAATTTTGAAATCTTATCTATTTTTATGTTTCCCCCAGACCCTAATATTTGAGCTCCAAATTCTTTTGTTGTCCAGTTATCAATAAGACGAGACAATGATTTTATTGTTGTAGGAGGATATAGTTTTTCTAACAACTCCCTTAATTCACTATCAATGCTTTGGTTTTTTACCATTAATCTGCATATGCATGAATAGATAATATACTTCCAGATGGTGATATATTGATTTGGTTTAGTGTATTTCCCGTTTTGTAATGCATAAAGTTCATTAAAAGGGAAATTCTTGAAAGACAATTGTTCTGTAAAAATGCGATATCCAGATTCTCCACTATTCTTGCACAGATTCAAAATGTACTGGCTAATAGCAGATTTCCCGCTTCCCTTTCTACCAATGACGTAGAATTTTTCTCCACTTAATACTTTCTCAGCCTCTTTGACATGGAAGAAATAGCGTAAATTGTCTTCCTGTTTTGCTTCTAATTTCCATTTTTCTGAGATTTCTGATAGTACACTCATAAGATCTATATGTTTTTTTAAATTGTGAATTATTATCTGTTTATCTTATTTATAATTCTGAATATCGTTGCAAATATATGAAAAAAACCGTGACATCCAAACCTGGAACGTTTCTTTTTTGTTGGTAGATGTTTCATACACTTTGCCCCCTAACTATCTGGATTCCAGACAATCAGAGGGAAAGATGACAAAAATACGGTCAATAAAGAAACGCTTTCAGACCATTTTTCGGGCATACCAACCACGTTGGCCGTTGATTTTGCCATGTGGGAAATGACAACTCTTGAGGGCCATTGTCAGTGTCTTGATGCTCGGCAAATCGGTGGTACGAACATGTTGCCTGAGTTCATCAAGGATGTCAATAGCCCGCATGAAGTTCTCCTTCCGGCGCTCTGCAGGTGCAAAATACGCCAAGAGTATTGTCTCGGGTGTTGACTGGCAGCGGTAATCCTGGTTATGGCGCTCGATCTCGGCTTCTTCTGCTTTCGTGAAATACCAAGTGGCTCCGTTCTTCAACTCTGTCACAGCTTGTGCATAAAGTTGACTGTACGGAATGGGCGATTCGGTGTCGATGATACCAGTGACTTCGCAACAGAGGTAGCGGCGGTTACCCGTCGGATCATTCAGCGGTTCCCGATCATTCGTCGTAGCGATGAATGAGGCCATTCGAGGTCGCATCACGTATTGGTCACTGCGCATCCTTCGTGTCTGTATGTCTTTCTCCGTCACCACACGTTTGATCTTGGCCTGCTCACGGTCGGTCTTGGCATTATACTCATCGATGTTTACCAGCAACATGCGGCTGAGCATCCGTTCCACCTGTTCGGCATTGTCGAGTTTGATATCATCTACATAGTATTCACGTAGTTCTGGCGGCAAGAGTAGTCGGCAGAAAGTGGACTTATGGGTACCCTGTCCACCGATGAGCATCGGTATCACGCCGTTTCCAAAGTCACGCGAGAGGTTCAGCCATTGGGCCACCATACCAAGGAACCATCGATGGAAGAAGTCGGGCCAACGAACGAAGTTAGTCGGTACACGTTGAGCATAAGACCTGATAAAATCCACGGTTTCATCGGTGTTTTTGCACCTTTGGAGGAAATCGATGACAGGATTGTATTCAGGTACAAATGCACTGTGAACATACAACTCAATGTCAATGGACCAGGCCACGCCGACCTGTTCCATCTGCTCAATGGCAATCCTCTTCAGTTCTCGGTCGGTCAATTGATTCCAAGGGTTGGAATTATCGTTATGCCCATCGGAATGAAGATTCTGCCCATTGGAATTCTGTTCGCAAGGCTTCTTGCGGAATTCTTCTATCTGTTTCAAGGTATTGAAACGGAGCTCGTAGTTATGCTCAAAGAACATGCGCACTCCCTTAGCAATCTGCTTCTTCTCGGATACGCCAGATAGATGTCCGCTTTTGATGGGATGAGAATAAATGGCAACTGTCAGCCTTTGCCACCATCTTATGATTCGTCTTATAGTATTCATATCTTACTTTCATGTGACCCTTCCGGCCCTTCTGCCCATTGATTGAGGGCGGAAGGGTCATGAGGGTTGGTTCTTTTTAAAGTTTAACAACTATCCGCGCCATCTGTTTCAACACCCACTTGCGACGGCCTTTCTTCGTGTGAAGCAGGTAGTGGCAATGACGGCAGATCTTTCTCCGGGTTCCAGTAGGGTAGAGTTCGAACTGCTCTTCAGGCAACTCTTTTCCACAGTTTCTGCAAATCATCGTCTGTCGCTTTGATAGTTCATGATGGCTTGATGACGATTCTCTTTGGGATTGAGGCAGACGGAGCAGTGGATCCACATGGCTCCACTACGGTTGTATTCAAACAACAATTGGTCGAAGTCAATGTTCTTCTTGATAAACATAAAGTACTCCTTACCCACAGCCAACGATGGAATATGGATATCCATCGCTTCGCCAGAGAGGTGCTTGGAGTTGCCGACACCATGAACACCTTCGTTGACTGCAGGGCAACGGAAGGCGCTGTTGACGCGGATCGGCCCAAACATCTCCCTAAGCGGTTCCATTTTCCAAGCCAGGTTGATGAGGCTAGCCAACTGCAGTTCGTCGGGAGTGTTCTCGATGCCATGACGCTCTGCCCAATCAGAACGGGTCATCTCTTCATAACTGAAATGAGGACTTAACATAAAATTCTTTCTTGCCATAATCTTACTTACATTTAGATTTTTAACCTTTTCAACGCGTTGATGGTGCAAAATTATCCCATTTCATCGATACTCACAATAGAAGTCCGACAGAGATTTGACCTCGTTTTGACACTTTTTACTGTCAGCGTATGCGAAGACCACTGATTACGGCACTACGTTTGCCATTTGGACTCATATTTGTGTGGAGGTTGATTCTGTCGATGTAGTAATTACGTCTTGCGGCTATACAGTAGATGCCGATATCACGGAGAATAGCATAGATACGTCCTGGTTCGAACATCTCCAAGTCGAACACCAGCCTGTCAGCACTCTGGCAGGCATCATCCTTCAGATAAAAATCAAGACGGTCGGTATATTTTATAAGTAGTGGACGTCTTTCTGGCTCTGTCATCCGCTCAAAAAAAGCGAATGACAGTGGCAAGGAAGGCTTTTCGTCATCCATAGATAGTTTTTAGTCTGGCTCTGTGTTTCATAAAAAGAGGCAGACCCGTCGGTCTGCCTCTGATTTCCCCATCTAATAGATAAGGGAGTGGATTTGCTTAATCATCCTCTACAGTAATAATATACTGTGTGATGGATCCGCTGGATGTCTCCAGTGTCAGCAGATACTCGCCTACTGCATAGCTCGCGAAGCTGTAGGTCTCTGTCCCACCGTTGCTTCCAGCGAAGCAGTCATAGTCAATTACTGTACCATTCTGTGAGATGGTCATTTCCACGTTACCGACATTCCCGATGAAATACATGGTGAGCAAACCAGTTGTCTCGTTGAGGGAAATGGTTACATACGAGGCATTTGAAGTTCTGGTGGGGATTTGATTACTTGGATCGTTGTTTTTACTTTTGTAGGAGTTCGCACTCACAAATGTTGGGCACATAATAAGTCCCGTCAATAGTAATAAAAAAAGTTTTCTCATTATATATTTATTTGTTTAACATCGCTGCAAAAGTAATAGTATTATTAAAAAGGGCAAAAGAATTATACTAAAAAATGAATATTCTCTGTTTCTTATGAAAATGAGGCTAAACCACTGAAAAACAGACAGATAAAAATATAAGTAACAAATATATCCAGAAAATAGAAACGCCTTATTAAAAATAAAAGAATAAAATGAACCGTTTATCAAATCTTAGATTATGTAAAAGAAACATTTATTTTTCGTTTTTTCAATATCTTTTTATATCTTTGCAATCAAAAAAATATTATATGAAACGTTTATTATTTGTAATTGGAGGAGTACTATTGATGATAGGTTGCGAGACGTGTGATATTAGTACGAAATTGACGAAAGTCGATTCCTTAGTGATTAAAGAAGAATACGATTCTGCCTATCAAATAGTATTATCCATAGATGAGACTAAAATTATAAACCAAAAGGATTTGGCACATTACAATCTATTGAAGGTTCAAACAAGCTATCTAGTTAATAAACCGGTGGTTTCCGCAGATAGTTTGCTTGATAAAGTTATTGACTATTATAAAAAGTACCATATTTCAGATAAGTTGGCCGATGCCCATTATTATAAAGCCATAGGTCTGTATCTACATAATGATATCCCCCAGTCAATTATTCATTACAAAAGGGCCGAAAAACTTGCAAATCAATCGGGAAATTTGTACCAACAACATAAAGTTGCAGAAGGAATTTGCTTTGTTAATAGACAATGCGCGAATTATCACCTTGAGCTTGACTATGCAAAGAAAGCATTGGAATTGGCAAACAAATTGAAAGATAAAAAACGTATTGTATATGCATATTATGAATTGAATCTTGCTTATCATAATTTAGGTCTTGAAGATAGTTCTAAAATCATTCTGAGTAAAATTTCACCACTTATTTTGCATGTCAATAAGAATGTCTTGCCTCATTTACTTTCAAATTTAGGGTATATGCTATTAGACTATAATACAACAGAAGCAAAAAGATATTTTATACAGGCATTATCTTATAAAGAAATGACAGGAGCGTATGAGCACTTAGCAGAAATTGTATATGATGAGGGTAAAACAGAAGAAGCATATCAATATTGGAAGAAAGCTCTTGCTGTGCCAGATCAGTCACCTAAAGATATTATTATTCGTAATCTAATCGAGTATAATTTAGAGCGTGGCAAAACGGATAGCATTTCCGATATGGTGGCGCAAATCTTTGAAATTTGCGATAGTATCGATGCCAAATTGAAGGATGATACTATCAAGGATATGCAGACACGTTTTGATCATGAGATTGCTTTGAAGGAAAAGGATCGTGTATTTGTTCGTGGCATCCTAATCATGACGATTGTTATATTTGTCTTGATTGGTGGTTTTTCGGTCATTTACTTCAGACGCCGACATCTGGCCAAGCTCCAGATGCTTGACTATCAGATGCAGATTAACGATAACCTCCGCCAAATAGAAATCCTGAAGGCTTCAGGCACAGATACAAAGCAGGAAGTAGATAGACTGAATAAACTGATAGAAGACATTATGCAGAATAAAGTTCCTAAACTTGACAGGGGGCGCATGCTCTATGATGATATCATAAATGGCAATATAACAATGATAGATTGGAATAGGGAACACGAGCAGATGTTTCTGGACTATTATACCGCCACCCATTATGACACTGTACAAAAGATGAAGAATGTAAAGCGCGTAGAAAAGTTGACACCTCACAAGCTCTTTTATCTCATCCTGGTGAAATTGGGCAAGACCGATGAGCAGATCCAACAAATGATGTCAGTCTCTGACAGCACCCTCCGCGGCCTCAAACATAGAACCAAACCGCTGTAACATCAATTGTTCGCACTTTTTCATCTCAAGCCGTTGGAATAACGCATAAAAATGGCACCCATTAAGTAGGGATGACACGGATAATTCCGATTCGATAAAAAGTGCCGCCCAAGTCTGGAGGGCGACATTTCCTTTCTACGTTTTGCGATTTTGTGTCAGATATAGGGCAGTTATTCATAATTATCACTTTCATCTTCAACTTTCTCAAAATATCTGGTAGGATCATTAGGATACAAATATCCCATATCCGGCTGTAGAATCATATCTGTGCCTTTAATCTTTATAAGGAACTTGTTTCCACCAGGTATGATGTCGGTATAGAGATGTCCGCTTAAGGAGCTGTCATTTGGATAAAAAAGCCAGTCTGAGTCCAAGGTAAAAGTAGATTCATTGAAATCTGGTTTATTATAAAGGTTGCTCTTTATCTTGCCGTTAGCAGGAATCACTAAGAAGTCTGTAGATTGATAATTTTCATGCCGATGTTTTTTAGGGACATGTTTCCATGTCCCGATTAAAGCCTTAGCAGCCAACTCCTTAGCTGTCTTTGTCTCTTTCTCTACAGGATTATCCACATATACCAATCCATCACATGACGTTAATATAAACCATGTGAACATTAAAATACATAATAATAGCGCTTTCATAAATACTTATTTGACCACGACTTTCTCACTTAAAACCTCATCACCAATGGTTACACGAACAATATCACATCAGGGACAGTTCCTGTTGTGATACAAGCCGAAGGCAATACCATTGCCAACAACGCTAAGGTTGATAATAAAATGATCTTTTTCATGTTTGCTTTCTTTTTTGCGCTAACTTATTCATAGTCGCTGGGAACATACTCCAAATCACCTGTAGACGTATAAAGGAAATGATAAAGTCCACATTTGCCTGACTCATCTGTCAGCAATTCACCATCGACATAGTAACGGCAGCTGGCATCGGGATAACCTTGGGAATAATTCGGCATTATAATATTCCTACATGACAAGGGTATCGATTTCTCACCCACTTTTAGCGTAATGGCATAATCTGCAGTTTTGTTTCCATCGAGTTCACCAAAGACCAGGCACCAATCATCTGTCAGGGAGAAAGT